>Ga0209515_10001041_pt1 | contig 48029 bp, 51 predicted proteins | sample Subgroupgradi54m_FD_187454 | JGI IMG/M metagenome (GOLD analysis project Ga0209515, IMG submission 187454) | Subsurface groundwater microbial communities from S. Glens Falls, New York, USA - GMW60B uncontaminated upgradient, 5.4 m (SPAdes)... ... | reverse complement strand
TCCGATTTAGCAAAACAATATTGCGGCCGGAGATGCCGTCAAAGCCGTCTTAAGTATTTGGGATTATTTGCAGAAGGTGTAATTTTACTAAATATTTTTGTTTGCGTTTCTATATATTTTTTATTCGCCCTCCTCTTCTTTACCTTCTGTAAAACTCAAAATAAATTTTTCTAGCTTATCTAATCCTTCCACAGCTAAAATTACTGGGCCAGCAAGAAGCATCCTTACTAGATGGAGCCTATCCCAGACATCTCCCACTAAAATATTCCCAAACCATGCAAGCCATTCACATAACTGATAAAAAGGGTAAGCGAATAGCCTTATTAATTTTTTTCTATCTAAGTCCGTATAACTTTTAAATTCTTGCCACATCATTCTTATTGATAACAATTTATAATTATCGCAGATGAAAACATAAAACTCCCCGCCTGCGATAGCCTTTCGGCCACCCATATCCCTTTCGAGATATGACCATCCCTGGTGCTCAGACGAGGAGCTTAATGCCAGGGATGGATTTTTGCCATGCTCGTTTGTTCGAGTTTAGGCTATTAAATTAATTACTATATATTAGTTTATCATAGTTATTATTTTTTGCGCAAGTAAATTTGCTTAATATATTTTTTTATGTTTTTTTGCTGTTGACAGAGGATTGTTTCGCGAATAGAGTTAAAATAAATTTAATTTAAATAGCGCGCGGGATGGGTATTTAGTTTTTTAATTCTAAACCCTGAACCCTAGACCCCGAACCCCGTACCCTATGCTCTGAATTATGGATAAGCCCACTTCAAATCTTTTTAAATTTTGGTTTTTGTTTTTGATACTCGTGAGTTTAGGCATCGGCATTTACCGAGGCGCGGTTTATTTTAAAGGCATGGATGAAGCGCGGGCAGTTGAAGCCTATAACGCCTATGTTGAAACTTTGAAAAATGACACTTATGGCGGTAAAACTCCGGAGGAAACTTTGAAATTGTTTTTAGATGCGCTAAAAGAGGGCGACGTGGAGAAAGCTAGTTTATATTTCGCTTTAGATGACAATGGCTCCAGGCAAAAGTGGCTGGATCATTTAATAAAAGTTAAAGAAAAGGGTTTGTTGGCAACGATGGTTAATGATATTGAGATGTTGGCGAAGCCGGCAGATCAAGTTGTGTCTAGTAGATTTCTTTATGAAATTTATAATCTCGATGGCACTGTTGGTGTTGCAATAATACTGACTTTGCAAGGTGATATATGGAAAATGGAAAGTTTTTAAAAATATTAGTTTTCTCAATGGCACTTCTAAACTTTATAAACCTGACTCTCGCTAGTCAGGTTTATGCTTATGAAGTGCAAACGCATGAAGGTATTACTAAAGAAATAGTGGCGTTTTATAATCTTTATTTTATTGATAAGCCGATATCCCTTGCCGAGGCCGAGCAAATGATAGCAGGTTCTAATTTAGAAGATACCTCTCCTCGGTGGCTGAATCACTATTATGACCCAATTCATAACCGCGGATTGACCAGTGATTTTATACCCGTCGGCCGCACGAGCTCTAAACTTTGGGCGCGAGATAGAGCCTTGCAAACCCACATAGTTTATAACCCGATGAAAAATACGACGGCCGTATTGTATGCCATAATCTCTGACCCCGAGGTATTAGAAATGACTGATTACACATGGGAGCGCGCTATTAAAGATTATATTAAAGGCGATAAAGACCGGGCGTTTAGGGCCTTGGGGCAGATTTTGCATTTGATAGAAGACGCGAGCGTCCCCGACCACACGCGGAATGACCCGCATATTGCAATTGGCGGGCATGGTATCGGAGGCGAGGGATCACCCTACGAACTATGGACTAATCAATTTAATCAGCAAAATATAAATCTTTTGCAGTATTTGTATCTTAAAAAACCAATAATCTTGAATTCACTGGATGAGTATTTTGATGCCATGGCGAATTATTCTAATAGGAATTTTTATAGCAAAGACACGATTGATTCTCTGGAATATACTGAACCAAAATCAGATTATTTTGTGAAGGTTGGTAAATATTTTTATGGATTTAAACGAGATACAGAAAATGGTGATTATAAATTAATTGGCTTTGAGTTGGATTCTTTACTCGAGTGGGCTACTCCAGATAAAAAGAGTGCATCGTTAGAATATGGATCTTATGGTATTGTCAGTGACTACTGGGAACGTCTAGCCCCTAAAGCGGTGCAATATGGAGCTGGCGTGGTGAATTTATTTTTTAAAGAAGTTGAAAGGTTAAAAAATGATCCGGAATTTAATAAATCGCCGGAGAAATCTTTGATAGGGCAAATTATTGATACTGTGAAGGGCTGGTTTCCAGAGAAAGATGCTCAAGGGTTTGAGGAGATAGCGGAGGTTAGTTTGGGTAACGGAGAAGGTTTAATGGTGAATGGCGGAGGATATTTACGAGTTGAAAATCAAGGTAGCCACTCCACCCAGCCTTCGCACAATGCTCCGGCGGGGCAAGCCAGGTCAGAGACTAAAGATAACAAATTACCAATTACCCCGCCCGCCATGCAAAGCCAGGCGTTGCGGGCAGGCAATAACCCCGCCCGCCATGCAAAGCAAGGCGTTGCGGGCGGGCAATTACCAAACAAGGATGAAAATAATTCTCCGGACAACTCCTTGGCTTTAGCGGATAATTTTGAGACTACTCAAGACAATAGTGAGGAATTATCAAATTTGGACGCCAATACTCAAAGTAGCCCAACGATCAGCTTGGGGGCCGATAATCAAGGCAGTCAATCGTTAGAGACGACTTCGGGCAATGTTTGCGTTTATGAAACCTCAAGCGCGCCTATTCACGCGGGCGTGATTATCAATGAAGTTGCTTGGGCGGGGACAGAGGAGTCATCTGCTAATGAATGGATGGAATTGAAAAATATAAATCAAGCCGATGTTGATATTTCTAATTGGCAATTAATTGATAAAGGAGATCAAATTCATATAACTTTTTTGGATGGCGCAAAAATCTCGGCCGGCGGATATTGGCTTTTGGAGCGAACTGATGATAATTCAGTGCCAAATATTCCGGCTGATTTTGAATACGTGGGCGCATTGGGGAATAGTGATGAAGGATTAAGATTATTTGACGGCCATTGTGTTTTGATAGACGAAGTTTTGGCTAACTCGGAATGGCCGGCGGGGAGTTCTAATCCTAGGCGCTCAATGGAACGGAGCGCGGATTTAAGCTGGAGGACGTATAGTGGCACGGGAGCGAATGGAGTTTTTGGAACGCCCAAGGCAGAAAATACGCAACAGGCATCTAGCCAAAGTTCGAGCCAAGGTAGCCCTTCGATAAGCTCAGGGACTAGCGATTTGGGTAGTCCCTCCACAGGGTCGGGGACTAATATCTCTCACATTTTAATTTCCGAAGTAATGGCGGGGAGCGATGGCAATAATGAAAATGAATTTGTGGAGCTTTATAACCCAACGGACGCGGCTATTGATTTGACGGGATATGTTTTGAAAAAGAAAAATAGTTCGGGCGTTGAAAATAATTTAGTTTCTTCGGGAGCATTTGTCGGGAGTATTGCGTCTAAGAGCTTCTTTTTGATCGCGCATGAGAATTATGCCGGGGCAAAGTCGAGAGATTTGACGTATTCGGCTAATTCGCAAAATTTAGCTTATACCAATAACTCGGCGGTTTTGTATGACGCAGGCGGTGCGAAAGTTGATGAAGCGACATGGGAAGAGATTAAGAAAGGAGAGAGTATTGAGAGAAAGGCATTGGTCAGCGTGGATTGCGTGTCAGCGCAAGGCGCCGGAGAATTTTTAGGGAATGGCTGTGATAATGACGCAACGGCTGATTTTGAAACTAGAACAGCCTCAAATCCTCAAAATAGAGGCAGTTTACCGGAGCCGCGGGACAAACCAACAGCATTAACGGGCTTCAACATCAACTACGATAAGGCCACGCTTAGCGTGGCTTTTAGCTGGGATTATTCTACGGCTTCCGGCACGACTTCTACCAGCTCGGTTTTGTATATTTTGAAAGATGTAAGCGATGGCGCGGTTCCTATTGAATTGGTTTCACTTTCGCTCACCGGCTACAATTATAAAATTAAAGAAATTGGCAGAAATTATAAATATTCAATTATAGCCAAAGACGCGGATGGATTAGTTTCTGAAGTTACAGAAAAAGAGGTTTTAATTTCCAGTTTTTGGAAAAGTTTTTCGGCTAATTCGGAGAACGGTATAATGGAGGCGCAATTTGATTCTTATCCATTCATATCCGAAATGTTGGGTGGTTCGCCTCTTTGGAAGATGGTGGTGTTCGGGAGATCTGGAGCACCGATTTCACAGACTAATATTGATCACACTACCACCTGGAGCCCTGATGCGGCGGTGGATCTCATAACTTATAGAAATTACGCGGGGGAGATTAGTAAGTATTCTTTGATTTTGGCCGATGACGCGGATCATACCGGAGTGGGTGGCGGGCCTGGGAGTACTGCTTTGGCTTGGGGGGAGATAGAGGATAATAGAATTAGAGTTTATAATGATGTTTTAAGAACATTGAGAGATGCGCCAGGCGAATATATCACAGCTTCTTTTTATGATTATATCGGTGGGAGCAACGAGACCTTTTCGCTTATTGCTATTGATGCCACCAAATATCCAATCTTGGCTTCAGCGCCTGAAAATTTGCTTCCAACAGCACCTAGCAAGGCTATAGTCGAAACTTATTTAATAGATAAACGAGTGTTAGTTTCTTTTGATAGAAGCGCTGATCCCGATGGCTTAGATAAGAAGATTACTTATCAGGTTAACGCCGCGAGAGTTTTGGGCGGTGAGGTTGTCTTTGATGATAGTAAGTGGATAACTGCCCCAGAGATTGGTTATGCCGGTGAGGAGCCCGATCATGACAAACGTTATCATACTGTTTGGAGTGTAGAAGACGGCGGTGATTATGTTTTTGCTGTTCGAGCTAAAGACGAGAGGGGAGGGTTTTCGGTTATGGCCAAAACCGAGCCGTATGTTGCGCCGTAGGTCTTTCCTACGTTTCCACTTTACAAATATACAAAAGTATGCTATAATATAGCATTATATAGGATTTATAAGGTTTTTTTGGTATTATCAATCTTATTGTGATTATAAAATAAGGTAGCCCTTCGACGGGGCTCGGGGCATAAAATTTATGGAAAGAGTAGCATTCATTTTAAGTTTAGTGTTTTTCTTAATATTGCTTAGTTATGCGGTTGTGGCCGGAGTGGATGAAACTAAATCGGCGAAGGCCGGATCGTATAGGGGTATTTTAATCGAGCGAAAATAGTTGCTTATTTAGCACGCATCACTTTGAGCATTTTTAAAACCAATCTTTGGGAAGTCCCACTTCCAAATGCGGGGAACAATATGGGGAAGTGGGACTTCCGAGATTGCTTAGTTCGACTAGCCAACTACAAGTCGGGTGCACTCGCAATGACGGAAGGCAGGGTTCGGGACAAGGCGTAATGATAAAAATATTATTAATGCTAAAAAATTATTTATTTTTTCTTTTAATAGTTTTAGGCGGAGCGGGGCTGTATTTTATGATTGATGAGGGAAAGTTTACGAATCCGCTGGCGGAAGATAATGAAACAAACACTTCAGCGGCAATCTCTTTAGAAGCGCCAATCGTAAAAACTATGAAAGCTAAACTACAAACCAATAAAGGCGATATAATAGTAGAGTTCTATTCTGATGACGCGCCAAAGACCGTAGCTAATTTTGTAAAGCTTGCAAAAGCCGGTTTTTATGACGGGTTGTCTTTTCATCGTGTAATCCCCGGTTTTATGATTCAAGGCGGAGACCCTAACTGTGGCAAGAGTGGCGGGGGCGATGTCGGCTTTTGCGGAGGGGGCGGCCCAGGGTATAAATTTGATGATGAATTAAATCCAGAGACTAAATCTTATAAAGAAGGATATAAAAAAGGCGTGGTCGCGATGGCGAATGCTGGGCCAAACACTAACGGAAGCCAATTTTTCATAATGGTGGCTGACGTTCCGTTGCCTCATAATTATTCTATTTTTGGGCGGGTTATATCCGGCCAAGAAGTGGCTGACACGATTAGCGTGGTTTCGCGCGATGCGGGGGATAGGCCGCTTCAAGACGTTATTATCGAGCGAGTGGCGGTGGAGGAATAAACCATATATCAAATACCAAATATCAAATATCAAAAAGATAATTTTATAAAATAATAAAGTAAGATTGCCGCGTCACTCGCGGATTCGTTCCTCGCAATGACGAAGAGAGATTGTTTTGGAGTACCTCCCGACTAAAGCGTCGGGGTTCGTAATGATGAAGGGGGTGCGTAATGTTTATGGTAGCAATATTACACAACATAAGAAGCATGTTTAATGTTGGGTCGATTTTTAGAACCGCTGATGGAGCGGGTTTTTTAAAAATCTATCTTTGTGGGATAACCCCCGCTCCTTATGATGAATTTGGAAGACTGCGGTCGCAGGTGTCTAAGGTTGCTTTAGGCGCTGAAAAAACTGTGGAATGGGAAAAATGCAAGTCTACGGCTACGATTATTTCGCGGCTTAAAAAAGAGGGTTATACTATAATTGCAGTTGAGATCGCGAGGGGCGCTGTGCCTTATTTTAAATTCAAACCGAAAAAGAAAGAAAAAGTAGCGTTGATTGTCGGCCACGAGGTTAAGGGGTTGTCCGCGGCAATTTTAAAATTATCTGATAAGATTATTTATATACCGATGCGCGGTAAGAAAGAGTCGCTGAATGTGGGGGTGGCGTTTGGGGTGGCGGCTTTTCATATATCAAATATAAGATATAAAATACCAAATATCAAATATCAAATATCAAATATCAAAAATTAAATATCAAAGATATATTTTAATATATATTAATGTAAGATTGCCGCGTCGTTCGGAGACTCTCTCCTCGCAATGACGGAAGGGACGATTATTATGTTAAGACATTTAGCAATATTTTTAGTTTTGGCGGTGGCGCTTACTATCGGTTTTTTTGTATTTCAGGTGGTTCCTCGAGCTCTCCGGCCGGCGGAGGCGCGGTTAGTTATAGACGAAAAAGCAGATTTTAAGGTTGATATAGTTGACAATCCGATATCGCGCGCTCGTGGGCTTTCGGGGCGTGAGCAATTGGAAGAAGACAAGGGCATGCTTTTTGTTTTTGATTTTCCCGGAATGTATGGATTTTGGATGAAAGATATGAAATTTCCAATTGATATAGTATGGATTTCGGAGGGAGTCATAGTGGGGGTTGCTGATAATTTACAACCGAATGATGGTCCCGATAGAATGGTTTATTATCCGCCAATTGGCGTGGATATGGTTTTGGAGATTAATGCCGGCATGGCGGGAAAATATATGATAAGGAAGGGAGACAAAACAATTGTAAATTACCAATAACTAATTACTAATTACTAATCTACCGCTTCACAGAGCAGTGGTTTCCGCGAACGACGAAGACGATGTTCGCGAAAACCACTGCTTTGCTCCGCTTTAGTTTAAAAATGGTTGAGCGACGAATATAGAATTTAATACTATGTTACCAAATATTGAACTAATAATAATTTTGGGTTTAGGAGTTGGGGTTTTGGTGGTTTTGGGAGTATAATTTACAGATAGGGTTCAGGGTTTAGGGTGTGAGATTGGTTATCTTGATTTGTTATTTAAATTTATTTTGAAACTATGCATGAGAGCAAAAGGATTTTTGGTTTAAGAAAAAATGTTTTTTTCTTAGGGTTGGTTAGTCTTTTTAATGATTTTTCGGCGGAAATGGTTTATGCCTTAATGCCGGCATTTTTGACGTCAGTTTTGGGCGCTCCGCCGGTGTTTTTGGGCTTTATGGAGGGGTTTGTGGATGCCTTTGCCAGCATTTTAAAAATTGTTTCCGGTTGGTTGTCGGATAAAATTGGTAAGAGAAAATCTTTGGCGGTTGTCGGTTACGCCTTGGCTGTTTCCACCCGTTCTATTTTGGCGTTTGTAACCAATTTTTGGCAGGTTTTTGCTCTGCGCGTGGTGGACCGCGCCGGCAAGGGCTTGAGAGATTCTCCTCGCGATGCTTTGATATCTGAATCAGTTGAGGCGAGCGAAGTTGGCAAATCATTCGGCTATCATAGGGCGATGGATACCGTGGGCGCGATTTTAGGGCCGCTTTCGGCTGTAATTTTATTGCCACTAGTCTCAGGAAATTATCGGACTATGTTTTTGATAGCTTTTGGCGTGGGCATATTTGCCGTGCTTTCGTTTTTATTTGTAAAAGAAGCTAAGAAATCCGAAGATATAATTCCGAAAGCTCCAGTGCCATTTACTTTTTCGCTCAAGAATTTTGACAGAAGTTTTAAATTGCTTTTGGTCGCGGTTTTTATTTTTGGTGTAGGCGTTATGCCCGTGTCTTTGGTGCTTCTAAAAGTTAAAGATATTGGGTTGGCCTTTGAGTCTATTCCTTTGATGTATTTAATTTATACAGTTACTTTTGCTTTGACGGCTATTCCTTTTGGACGACTTTCGGATAAAGTTGGAGAGAAAGAAGTTATTATTGGCGGATTTTTGGCGGCAATTGTCGCTTATGTGATTTTATCCCAAGCGCAAAGTATTCTGTGGGTGGTGTTGGGGTTTGTAACTTTTGGTTTATATTCAGCTATGACTGACGGGATTGAGCGGGCATTGACTAGCAAATTGGTGTCTCACGAACAGATCGCGACCGGTCAGGGATTTTTGCAATCCGCGATAGGGATTTCATCTCTTGTCGGCGGCTTGATAGGCGGCTCTATTTGGACCTACTTTGGGTCGTCGCCAGCTTTTATTTATGGAGTTATAATGATGGCTGTAGGGCTATTAGCATTTGTGAGGCTGAACGGGTATAAACCGGAAAGCAAATAAATGGCCGATTTCTTTGTTGCGGCTTTTCGGAGTACCATGGTGGGTACACCTCATCGCCGCGCCTATAAATCGTCTCATTTATTTGCTTTCCTATAATTTATTCAGGCTTTGTTTTATTAATAAAGAATTTAATATATAATAATATTATGAAAAAAACTCGTATAGCAATCAACGGTTTTGGGAGAATTGGTCGGTTATTTTTTAGACAAATTCTTGAGACTAAGGGCGTATCGGTTGTAGCTATAAATGATTTGGGAGATATTGAAAATTTGGCTTATCTTTTGAAATATGATTCGGTTTATCGCGCCTATGATAAATCGGTTGATTTTAAAAAAGACGAGAGTGGGGTAGGCGGTGAGTTGATTGTGGATGGACAGGTTATAAAAGTTGTGCAAGAAAAAGATCCGGCAAAGTTGCCTTGGGGCGATATGCAAATTGACATCGCGGTTGAGTCAACCGGCGTTTTTGAGTCGTTTGAAAAATCCAGAGCGCATTTGACGGCGGGCGCCAAGCGCGTGGTTATAACCGCTCCGGCCAAAGACGAGGAACAAGATGATGCTAAAACCGTGCTTTTAGGCATTAATGAAGATCAAATGAAAGTTTGCAAAATTACTTCTAATGGAAGTTGCACAACTAACGCCACGCATCCGGTAGTGGCTATTATGCACGAGTCCATCGGTATAAAGAAGGCATTTTTAGCGACTACCCACGGCTATACCGCCACGCAAAATTTAGTTGATGGTCCAACTAAAGGTCATGATTTTAGGCGCGGGAGAGCGGCGGCCATAAATATTTCTCCGTCATTCACTGGAGCGGCTATTTCTGTCACGCGACCAATTCCTGAATTGCAAGGCAAGTTTGACGGCTTGGCTTATAGAGTGCCGATTGCAACCGGCTCGTTAGGAGATCTAACATTTGTTGCTAAAAGGAATACCACAGTCGAGGAAGTTAATGAAATTTTTAAAAAAGCGGCAAAAGATCCGCGTTGGGAAGGCATTTTAAAAGTGACCGAAGATCAAATTGTTTCATCTGATGTTATCGGTGAATCGTATGGCTCTATAGTTGACCTGACTTACACCAAAGTTGTTGATGGTGATTTGGTGAAAGTATTGTCGTGGTATGACAATGAGTGGGGGTATGTTTCTACACTCGTTAAGCATGTAATAAAAGTCTCGGAGGTTTTATAGTTTTTAATGGAATTATGATTATCTATCTTGCATCAGATCACGCCGGTTTTGAGTTAAAAGCTAAAATAAAAAAATATCTAGAAGAAGGTAGCTATGAAGTTAAAGACTGCGGGCCTTTGTTGTTTGATAAAGATGACGATTATCCGGATTTTATAAGATTGGCGGCGGAGGAGATTGCCAAAGACCCTGAAAATTCTCGTGGCTTTATAATGGGCGGAGGCGGACAAGGGGAGGCGATGGTTGCCAATCGTCAAAGAGGGGTTAGAGCCGCGGTGTTTTATGGCCCACGGGAGCCATTGGGCGATATTGATATTTTGGGCAAAAAAAGCCGGGATTCTTACGAGCAAATAAGATTAGCGAGAGAGCATAATGATGCCAATGTTTTATCTTTTGCCGCGCGTTTTTTAACAGATAGCGAAGCATTCACGGCTATTAAAATATTTTTGGAGACGCCGTTTTCCTCCGAACTTCGTCACAAGAGAAGAGTTGACAAATTTTAATTTAATTGATAACGTTTAGGAAGCTCGGATCTTTAGGGGGATTTCGATATCACAACTTCCGCCATCTTCATAGCTTGTTTCGTGGCAGTCATTATTACTTGCGTGGTAAATATTATAATAGCAAAGTTAAAACAACGGGAGATTGATAGGCGGCGTAGTATAGAGGAAGAGTCTGCGAAGGCGGAACAAGATAAGCAAGAATTGGAAATCAGGATTAAAGACAATGAGTTGATATTGGTTGCAGAAATGAGATTTAGATTCAATACTTTACCGAATAATCCGAGGCTTAGGCCAAAAACCTATCCTTCAGACCAATGTCTTTTTCCTTATGAAATTGACTCCGTTGTTGATCTGTTGACGGGAGAGGTGCAAGATGATCGACTTCCGCATATCAAGGAATGTTTATATTGTAAATCGCGTTTAATGGATGCAGACTGTAATCGTTATGCCGATTTTTGGAGAAAGGTTTTTGAGAGAGAACTTAATTAATTTTAAACAATAATTTTTTCGACCGACTACTATAGTCGGATTTTAATTTCTTTAAAACTTCGGATATGCCACTTCCAAAGATTGGTTTTTTGTTTTCTAATTTTAATTTGTCTACTAATTGTACGATCGTACAATTAGTAGACTTTTATATATATAATTATTTCAAGTGTAGTAGTAAATTATCCAATTTCCAATCTATCGACATCGCAAGACGATAGATTGAAATTGGTTGGTAGTGGAGAGTGGAATTTATATGGCGTGTTATACTTTATAGTATGCAAGTTATCCCATCAATAAATGAAGCGGGATTTCCGGCGGTTGTGGAGAAGATTAAAAAAGCCGAGGATTTTTTGCCGACTGATGGATGGATTCAGATTGATGTATCTGACGGTAATTTTTCGCCGGCGGTTTCGTGGAATAATCCGGAAGATCTAAAAAATATTAGAACTCATTTAAGTATTGAACTTCATTTGATGATAAATGAACTTGAGGCAAGTCTCCGACTGTGGCTCAATGCCTTAATGCTTGTAACTTCCGGTAAAAAGCGGATTATAATTCATTTTGAAGCCATGAAAGAGCCCGATTATATATTGAATGAATGTCGCAGTTTGGGAATAGAAGCGGGTATTGCTCTTAACCCCGAGACTAACCCTGAACTAGTGACGGTTTTTTTGCCCAGCTTTAAATTAGTACAGGTTTTATCTGTTAATCCCGGGTTTTCAGGCCAAGTTTTTGATGACAAGATGCTTTCCAAGATCAAATTTTTGAAGGAAAAAGAGTCAAATGTTATAATTGAAGTAGACGGCGGAATGAATCCGGAGACTATAAAACTGGCAAAAGATGCCGGAGCGGACATAATAGTTGCGGGAGCTTATATTTGGCAGAGCCCGTCGCCTGGTAGCGCCTATCAAGAATTATCTAATATTTGAATTGTCATCCCAGCGGACGCTGGGATCCAGGTGTGCGATTCTGGATTCCTGCTTTCGCAGGAATGACAACGCGAGTCATGGAACTACACGAATCTAAACTTAAGTTTTTAGAAGAAACCGCCAATGTTATAAGGCAGGATATTATTTCCACTCTTCTTTTAGCCGGTTCGGGGCATTCTGCCGGCCCTTTAGGCATGGCTGATATTTTTACGGCCTTTTATTTTCATATTTTAAAACACGATCCTAAAAACCCATTGTGGGAAGACCGAGATAGATTAATTCTTTCAAACGGGCATATTTGTCCGGTTAGGTACGTCACTATGGCCCATGCCGGATATTTCCCGATTGAGGAGTTGAAAACTTTGCGAAAACTTAATTCGCGGCTTCAAGGGCATCCTCATAGAGCGGCTTTGCCTGGGGTTGAGACTACTTCCGGCCCATTAGGGTCAGGACTTTCACAATCTATCGGGGTGGCGCTCGCTGGACGGCTTGATGGTAAAAAATATCGGGTATATTGCTTGACTTCTGATGGAGAGCACGATTCCGGTAATACGTGGGAAGCGATCATGCTTGCCGGCAAATTGAAATTAAATAATTTGACTCAAGTTATTGATAGAAACAACATTCAAATTGACGGTCCGACCGAGAAAATTATGCCTCTTGAGCCGCTTAAAGATAAATATGAAGCGTTTGGTTGGCACGTTATTGAAGTTGATGGTCACAATATTCACGCATTCGTTGACGCCGTTTCAGAAGCTAAGGCGATTTATGAAAAGCCGACGGTTATAATCGCTCACACAATTCCCGGAAAAGGGGTGGATTATATGGAAAATAATTATCTCTGGCACGGCACTCCGCCGGGAATATCCAATATTCCGGGCGCGCCGCCTAAAGAAGAGCAGGGAAAGGTGGCGATGGAGCAACTTAGAACGTTTGGAGGGCGCATAAAATCTGAACACGAGTAAAGTGTTATGTTATAATTAAATTGTTCGTTCAATAACGAAAGGTCGTAAAATTTTGATTTAAAAAACAAAATGATGATGGATAAAGAAATGTGCCATGGCAAATGGCATCTATCGTGTTGTTTTAAGCCGCTATTGGGAAAAGTTTTGTGGGCTTTTTCGGTTGTGTCGCTCATTATGGCATGGACAGCTTCCACTAAAAAAGACGGCCTTTTCTGTTTGCAAGCCAGGAATGCCGAAGGAGCTTGCCCCGAGAGAGGTCTGCCTGTTGCCCATCTTTTCTTGGATTCATTGGCGCTTGGCGTTTTGGCCTTGGGCGTTAGTGTTTCAAGATGTTCGAATTGTGGCGGTTGTGGCAGATGCGCAGGCGATCATTGCTGTGGAGCGGAGGACGAAAAATAGTTTATTCGCGATTATTTGATCGCGGATTCTTCTCATTTCTCAAGTCAAAACTTGCGTGAGGCGAGTTTTGGGCTCGAGAAATGACGAGAATCACTAAAATGTTAAATTCATCTCAAAAATTGTCTGATAAAATTTTTGCAACTGACATAGCGCAGACTCCGACCAGGGATGGTTATGGCGAGGGTCTGGTTATTGCCGGAGAACATGATAAAAATGTCGTGGTGCTTTGCGCCGATTTAACCGAGTCAACCCGATCTTATAAATTCGCTGAAAAGTTTCCGGAGAGATTTTTTGAAATTGGCGTAGCTGAGCAAAATTTGGCAACGGTAGCGGCTGGGCTTGGCATTTCCGGCAAGGTGGCTTTTATAACTTCTTACGCCACTTTTTCACCGGGCAGAAATTGGGAACAGATTAGAACGACGATTTCTTATAATGATTCTAACGTAAAGATTGCCGGCTCTCACGCGGGAATATCCGTTGGCCCGGATGGCGCCACTCATCAGGCGATAGAAGACATCGCCACTATGCGGGTTATGGCCAATATGAAAGTTTTTGTGCCTTGTGATGCGATTGAAGCCAAAAAAGCGACAATTGCCGCCGCTCAAATTTGGGGCCCGGTTTATTTAAGATTAGGAAGAGAAAAGACGCCGGTTATGACAACTGAAGAAACTGTTTATACGCCCGGCAAAGCTTATGTAATGTGGGAATCTAAAAAGCCCGAGGTTGCCATAATTGGCTGTGGCGCGTTGTTATATAACGCGCTTCTTGCGGCGCAGGAGCTTGAAAAAGAAAAAATCGGAACAATTGTGATTAATAGCCACACAATAAAGCCGTTAGACGAAGATTTGATTTTAAAAGCCGTGAAATCGGCAGGCACTGTGGTAACAGTTGAAGAGCATCAAGTTATGGGAGGTTTGGGCGGCGCGGTATCTGAACTCTTGGCTAAAAAGTTACCGACTCCTATGGAGTTTATAGGGATGCAGGGTGTTTTTGGAGAATCGGGCAGGCCCAATGAGTTGATAGAAAAATATGGGATGGGAGTTAAAGACATTATTTTAGCAGTTAAAAAGGTGATAAAAAGGAAGAGATAAAATTAGAAGTTCGTAATAACAAAAAAATTATTAATTTTATAAGCATTTCTCCAAGTTAGAGAAAATCAGCTCGCTTACTTAATGAAAATCTATCGCCCAGCTCGGGAACCTATCTTAACATATCTCCCAGTCGCGTTTCTAAAGATTTTTTCTTAACGCAAGGCGCGACGAGGAATTCGTAGCCAGAGCTACAATGACGAGGAGCAACGCAGCGGTAAGAAAAAATCTTTGAAACCCTTGGGGATACAGCCAATCTTTTGAGTCACTGCGTCGTTCCTCCTCGGAGTATCTACTGATACACCATCGTCGTCACTCCTTGTGCCTCAAAAGATTAGCTAGTATCGCGGCGGGAGATACTTTAAGATAGGTTCCTAAGTCGCGGGCGCCCGATAAATTTTCTATAAGCTTCGCGATTTTCTAGCTAACTTTCCGAGGCTTATAAAATTAATAATTTTTTTTGTTATTTTTTAATTACTTGTGTGGTGGGTAGGTGAAGTGAAGAATTGAGGGACGTTTGACTCCCGAAAATTAAAGCTAACGCACTCGGGGCTCTTGCGATTGCCGTGCTCTGATGTCGGTCGGTTATTTTTAACTCTCCGCCAATATGTCCGATCGGATATATTGGCGGCCTAAAACACAACTCTCTTCGGCAACGTGCCGAAGAGAGTTGTTCAATTTTTATGTTATAATTATTTTAGACGGCATGAGGGGTGAGAAATATGAGATTAGTAGGAACCTTGGTTGTGTTTTTGGCTTTTGTTGGCGGATTGTTCTGGGCATATTCCTCCGGTTGGATTGACAGCTTTTCTTATAAGACCGTCATTGGTAACGTCGGGGGCGATCAAGCTTACAAGCTTTCTCAAAATGAATTTCTGCATGTTTTTGATTTGGTAGATGATGACGGCTCTCATATTAACGTCGGATTTGATTATGATAACTTTTCTTTAAAAGAAGGATTGAGAGCGAAGATTACTTTTGTGGCAAAGCCGACTTACTCGAATGGATTGTCTGAGGCGACTGGTAAGAATGTCCGCGTGCAGTGGCACAAGATTGTAGAATATCAAATTTTGACTAAAGAGCCGGTTAAAGCAGAAGATAATAAGTAAAGTTTAAACCCCGCTTAGCGGGGTTTAAAAATGCATGCGATGGCCAGATTCGCCGGATGCGCATTCATCTAACATTGCTATTGTAGCATAGCGTCTTTGATTTGTCAACATTTGACAAAGTTCTAATAATTTTCTAATATATATGCGGGACATTAACAAGGGAGGGATGAATGGCTACAATCGCTCTGTGCATCATTGTTTTCTTTATGTCGGCGGCTTTACACGAGCTAGGGCACGCTTGGACAGCAGAGAAATTCGGCGACCCTACACCTCGGCGTGAAGGTCGGATAACCATGAATCCGTTGGTTCACATTGACCCGATTGGAACCATAATTTTGCCGGCTTTATGTCTTTTGATTGGCGCTCCGATGTTTGGCTGGGCCAAGCCGGTTAATGTTAACTTTAATAATATCTATCCATTTAGGAAAGGTCTTTTTTGGGTGGCGATTGCCGGAGTTATTATGAACGCCATCATCGCGTTAACGGCGGCATTTATGCTAGCGGCTTTCTCTCTTGCATTGGGAGCGGTTATGCAAAAAGTCTTAGTATTCGCTGTTTTTTTGAATCTTTTGCTTATCGTCTTTAATTTGATACCTATCCCACCGCTTGATGGCTCTAAGATTTTGCTGTTGATCGCGCCTAGAGAGTTTAACAACTTTATGAAACAGCACGCGCAGATACTTTTCATAATGTTAATCATATTTTTCCCTTATCTTCCGTTTGGCAAATGGGTTCACGCTTTGACTTATATTTTGACCGGGCAGTTTTTTACGGGTTTTTAATTTAGTTCAACTCCTCTTGTGATTCGGGAAGTTTTTTGTTATATTATTTACAGGATTTTTTGGATGGGTTGAGGTGATGTCTGATGTGAAAATCTTGCGTTATTTTTTGCTCGCTTTTGTGATTTTGTTTGGTTGCATGGTGTTATTCATGGTGCAAAGGGGAGGGATTTGGGCAGAGGTCGCATCTGTGAGAGACGGGTATCTTCTTAATATTAGAGATGATGAAAAAGAGGTTGATGAGAAAAGCGGTTTGTTTAAATTAAGGCAAGTAAAAGTGGTAGAATTGAAAAATGTAAGATGGGAGAATGGCGAGAGTTATGTAGGCAAAAATAGAATTTTTTATATTGAACTTGATAATGGGATAAAAATTAAGGAATTAACTGAACTTCAAAATAGTCAAATCACTTATTCCTGTTGTTTTGGTCTAGGAGACTATGTAATACTTAGTGATGATTTAGACGATGATGGTAAGACTAAACTTGCGGATGTTCAAGGATTTTCTGTGGGCGAAATTGTGTTGACCCCTGTTATAAAGTAATGGTTTTTAAATCTTCCTATTTGGAGGATTTTTAATATTAAAAACTAAATAAATCGTGTCATTGCGAGGAGTCCGCGACGCGGCAATCTCCAAGATGCGACTTCCCCATATTATCCGCCTCTTGGAAGTCGCATCTCGCAAATATTGATTTAGTATTTATAAAATTCAATATTTGGGAAGTCCGATGTCCAAAATGCAAAGATTAATATTTGGGACATCGGACTTCGAAGATTGCTTCGGCGGACCTCCCGACGCAAAGGTCGGGGCAGGTCGCAATGACGACATGGTGATAGACTTATTAACTTTTAGTTGATAGAACAATGCGATAGTAATATAATTATTATATGTTTGATGTAATCACAATCGGGACAGCCACCAGAGATGTGTTTTTAGAGAACTCCCTTTTTACTCCGGTTAAAGACCCTCATTTTACTAAAGAATCGGGTTTTCCAACCGGAGAGGCGGAGTGTTTTGCCTTTGGAGGCAAAATCGATATCGGCGCGCCGGTTTTTACGACTGGTGGCGGTTCCACTAACGCGGCGGTAGCTTTCGCGCGCCAAGACTTTAATACGGCGGCCATCGTTTCTATCGGCAAAGATGAAACAGGTAAAGCCGTTATGGCGGATTTGAAAAATGAAAAAGTTAAGCCGCTGGTTTCTTATCACAAAACACTTTCTACCTCTTACTCTACGATACTTCTTTCGCCGGTAGGTGAGCGCACGATTTTGGTTTATAGAGGGGCTTCTGATTACTTGGGAAGAATTGCTTCAAAAAATTTGCATACGAAATGGGCTTGTATTTTTCCGGGCGCTATACCGGTTGATAGGGTTAAAGATCTCGTTTCACGACTTAAAGAGGCCGGCGCTATGATTGCCATTAACCCTTCCGGTCATTATATAAAAATGGGCATCGGGGCTTTGAAATTTATTTTTGATAAAGTTGATGTTGTGATTTTGAATAGAGAAGAAGCATCGGGGTTAACGAGTGTCGCGTTTTATGATGAGCGTGGTATTTTTAAGGCAATGGACAATTATGTTAAAGGCATTGTGGTTATAACCGATGGCGCGAAAGGTGTTATGGTTTCTGACGGACGCCATATTTATAAAGCCGGGATTTTTAAAGAACAAAAACTAGTTGACAGGACGGGAGCGGGAGACGCGTTTGGAGCCGGGTTTGTGGCTGGTTTGTTAGCAAAATCAAATATCAAATATCAAATATCAAAAATGCCGATCGAAAATCAAAAAGAGGTATTTGATCAAGAGGCGATAAAATACGCAATAAGATTGGCTAGCGCCAATGCCACATCGGTTGTAGAATATATAGGAGCGAAGGAGGGAATATTGACGAAGGCTAGATTTGAGAACGAAGAAAGATGGAAGGATTTAGATATACAAATTATGCCTATTTAGACATTATTTAGGTCAATTAGAGTAATTAGAAATTAGTCATTTCATTTTATGGAGTCCCAAGATAAAATAGCAAAAATTTTAAGAGTTGATAAAAGGCTTATTTATGATTTGGAAAAAGCTTTGAATCAGGCGACCGGTAAAAGCGGTATTTTAGACAAAATTATTCAGCGGAACGATCGTTTGGTCAAAGATAGAATGGCCGCGTTAGGGTTGATGATCGGGCCTAAAGCGCAAGAAGTTTATGACGCTTTGATTTCAAAGATAGAATCAGATGATTTAAAGCTTTGTACCGCCATAGGGGTTTGTTCGGCCAAGGGTTACGATGGAGCCAAAAGCATTTGTGATTTTGTGATACAGCTCCACAAGCCAAAAAAGGGTTATTTTTTGAAATTAAAAAAAGCCGGAGAGCTATTGATAGCTGAACCGCCTAAAAAAATTCTCGCGGCTTTGGGATATGCGACTGTTTCAGATATGCTTCAAAAAGAAGATTTGTTGGAGGTTTTTAGCGCATTGCGTTTTTTGGAAGATTCCGAGTGGTTGAACAATGTATTTTTTAAGCAATACGAGGAGCTGACTCCGGACGATTTTGAAATGAGAGAGATTCAAGTGAAGGCCTTGAGCGATAAGTGGGCGGTGGCGGCTGAAAAGTTTGTGGCTAAAAAATATCATAATGTGAGCCATCTAAAAGAGTTGGGGGTTATTTTTGTAATTCCGATATTTTTGGGGATTTCAGGCGAGACTTTGAGATTGTTGAGTTTACTTTTGCATTATATGCATGAAGTCTCTTACTATTCGGAATTATTCGATCAGTTTATGAAAGACGGTGATGGAGATTTTGCTAAAAAAATAATTTCTCTTTTGCGGGGAGATGTAGCTGAAGCAAGGGTTAAATTTTTGGATTTGGACGAATCGTCAAAATCTAAATGGCTTATTGTGCAGAGGTATCTCGCAAAGGCCGATGAAAATGATTGGCGTCTTTTTGTGCCGCATATAAACCCGGAGGCTCTGCACTGGGCAAAAGCGGAAGAAGATATTTTTAAAATTGAAAAAGTAATTCCCGGTTTTCAGGATGGTTTGGATTTTTGGAGAGGCTTGGGCTGGGTAGGCGACTATTTTCAAACAGAGGCCGGTGTGCCGATACTTGTGAGTTTTAATTTAGTTGACACGGTTATGGAATTGGTAAAAGAAAAAGAATTGATGAAATATTTATATCACCAGCAGGAGGCGATGTGGAATGAGATTTTTGAGAGTTATTTTGGAGAGAGGGCGATAGAGGAGTATAGTAGGAAGTACATAATACAAGGGCGGTTCGAGGTATGAGAAGCGTAATAATGGCCGATTTCGTTGTCGCGATTCGTCGGAGTGCCACAGTAGACACACCTCCTCATCGCTCCTAGAACTCGGCTCATTATTACGCTTCTCCAGAGTATTGTTATTGCGAGTAGCTTAATAACGCAGTAACTTAATATTTTCATGGAATTTTTCAAACAATACATAGTTAATGCTCAAAAAAAAGGCATCGCCCTCGGTCATTTTAACATCTCCGAGCTATCGGCTTTGAAGGCGATTTTTGAATCAGCTCGCGAGTTGAATGTGCCGTTTATAATAGGTACATCAGAAGGCGAGAGAGAATTTTTAGGGCCGGACAATGCCGTGACTTTGATTAGAAATCTTCGGGAGAGCTATGGTTACCCGATATTTTTAAATGCCGATCATACTTACTCAATAGAAAAAGTGAAAGAAGCCGCGCTTTTGGGTTATGATGCTGTGATTTTTGATGGAGCAAAATTAACTTTGGATGAGAATATCGCACAAACGAGAGAAGCGGTAGAGGCGGCGAAATCAATTAATTCGGATATAATCGTAGAAGGTGAGCTGGGTTATATCGGGCAGTCGTCCGGTATTTTAGAAAAGTTGCCGGAGGGCGCACAGGTAACCGGCGAAATGCTTACCAGTGCCGCCGATGCCAAGAGATTTGTGGAAGAGACCGGAGTGGATTTATTTGCTCCGGCAGTAGGGAATATTCACGGCATGCTATCAAACGCCCCAAACCCGGCGTTGGATATTTCAAGAATCAAAGAGATTGCCGGGGTCGTTTCCGTGCCATTGGTTTTGCACGGCGGCTCCGGTTTGCGGGATGAGGAGTTCGTTGCCGCGGCTAAATCGGGCATGGCTGTAATTCATATTAATACAGAGATTCGTTTGGCGTGGCGCAAAGGTTTAGAGAGGGGATTTTCGGAAAAACCCAAAGAGGTGGCGCCTTACAAACTACTTTCTTATTCGATTGAAGAGATGAAAAAAGTTGTTTCAAATCGTCTTAATCTTTTTAGCGGTATTTAATATGGAGAAGATAATTGATTCATCACAGGAAAATTTATCTCAAAAAGTCAGTAGCGGTAAAAAGCAATTTGAGATATTCAAGGAAGGGGTATACAGCTTGTTTTTTTATGATAATAGCTTATAATATAAGCGATTAGATTTTGAGTCTGATGGAGGATTGGAAGTGGGTGGGGTGTTTGAGTTTGGTTGGGGGATTCTATTTGTTACCATAATATTTATGGCTTTTGCGGTTTTTGCCAGGCAGGCGTTGCATCGTTTCATATCTTGGAAGTTTGGAGTCGGCACGTTGTCCAGTTTAAATAATTTCGCGGCAAAAAAATATCGTCCGCTTTGGCATTGGTTTGTTTTTGGATGCGTTATCGCGCCTTTTAGCGAAGAGATTGTGTTTCGTTTGCCTATTATTATATTTTTGGACAAGGGAATTACGGCTATCTTGTTGGCAGTCTTTGTGAGTGCGTTTCTTTTTAGTATTTGTCACTTTTTTGAATGTCCGTCGTATGGCGTTGGGAGAACGTACGCGTTTTATCTTGTAGCGTGGACATTTATTCATTCGGTCATACTTGGCGTCGCGCTAGTTATAACTAGCTCCTTGCTTTCGTCTATTGTGATACATTCCGCGGTGAACTCTTTTGTGCTTTTTGAAATATATCGTGTTAGAAAATCATTGGCATAGGTCGTGTTATAAATTTTACCAAGCAAGGCAAAACCCTTGCTTTTTTGTTAGCGTTTTGCTATTGTTTTAATCATTATCAACGAATAGCGAATTCGTTACGAATAATCGAATAAACGAAGATTATTTTATGGAATTAAAAGCTCAAAAAAGAGAAAAGTTTGGAAAGATTGTATCCACCTTGCGGGCGACCGGTTTGATACCCGCCGAACTTTATGGAAAAGGGGTTAACAATTTGCATTTAACATTGGGGAAGAATGAGTTTAAGAAAGTTTATAAATTAGCCGGTGAAAATACCGTTGTAACGATTGTTGTTGACGGCAATAAGTTTCCGACAATTATTCACGATGTTTCTCACGATTATCTAACCAGCGAACCGACGCATGTTGATTTGTATCAAGTCAGAATGGATGAAAAAATTCAGACTAAAGTTCCTTTGGAATTTATAGGAGAATCTTCGGCTGTTAAAAATGGAGTCGGAATTTTGGTCAAGGCTTTGCACGAATTGCCGGTTGAGGCTTTGCCGGGCGACTTGCCTCATTCCATTAAGGTGGAAGTCTCCGGTTTAGCTGAAGTTGGGAACAGCATCAGCGTTAAGGATCTTCCCATTCCTTCTGATGTCAAAGTTTTGATAGATGCAAATTTTTCGGTGGTAACTATTAAAGCCAAGATGACTGAAGAGCAAGAAGCCGCGTTGCAAGCCGCCGGTAATTTAGAGGAAGTTAAGGTTGAGTCTGAAGAGAAGAAGGCCGAGAGAGAAGCCGCTAAAGCGGCTACGGAAGCCGCCCCGGAGGCAGTTGCGAAATTAGCCAAATAAATTTGATTAGGGAACAGATCTAATTTTATAAAACACCCGTCTTTCGGCGGGTGTTTTTATATGATAAAATTAAGATTATGCGGATTAAGCCAAGGGTATGCGTGGATGTTAAAACCGCTAAAGTCAACCCCTTTTCTAAAGTTAGGGGAAGGGTCAATCTTTCTTACAAAAAAGGTTTTTTTGGGTTACCCGTTGTTTTGATATTCAAATCAGCGGCGCTAATGTCAACCGGGTTATATTTGATTTTTGGTTTTGTTTTGGCGCCCGGTTATTTCCATCATACATCGGCTTCGGCCGCGGAGAATAGCGAAGAAGAAAGAGCTGAATTGGAAAAACAACTTATAGAACTCGAAGATCAAATTGTGAAGTATGAGTCCACTGTTTCGAGTTACAAAAAGCAAGGTAAAACATTGCAAGTGGAGATTGATAGATTGAACGCCAAGATGAAAAAAATTAATCTTCAGATTAAGTCCGTTGAATCGTCTATTTCTAACTTGGACAAGGAAATTAGCGCCAATAAAGAGCAGGTGGTTGTGACTGAAAATGATTTGGGTTTTAATAAAAAAGCATTGACCAAGTCTCTTCAAAACATTTATGAAAAAGGGGACGAGGGTCTTTTGGAAATTGTTCTCAAAAACCCTAACTTTTCACATTTCATAGATGACTTGAACAGTTTTATTATTTTGCAGGATAGTTTAAGAATCGCCGTCGGTAAGATTGAACAGTTAAGAGCGGATCTTTTGGATGCCCAGGAACAGCTCGCGGTTAAGAAGTCCGATGCGGTAGCGCTACGAGTTTATCACGATTCTCAAAAAGGGTCTTTAGCCAGTTCTAAGAATGAAAAAAGTCAGCTTTTGAATATTACCAAAGGGCAAGAGTCGAGGTATCAGGAGCTTTTGAAAGAGACTAAGATTACCGCCGCGCAGATTAGATCTCAAATTTTTCAATTTTTGGGCGGCGGAGAACTGTCATTTGAAAAAGCTTATGAATTTGCCAAAGTGGCGGAGGCGGCAACGGGTGTCCGAGCCGCCATGATTCTAGCTGTCTTAGATAAAGAATCGGCACTAGGCCAAAATGTGGGGCGATGCAGTTATAAAACCGCCATGCATCCGAGGAGAGATGTTCCGATATTTTTGGCGTTGGTGGGAGAGCTGGGAATCAACCCCGATACTATCATGGTTTCTTGCGCTAACCGGGATGGCGCTTATGGGGGCGCGATGGGGCCGGCGCAATTTATCCCTTCAACTTGGCGTCTTTATGCGGAGCGGGTTTCCGGTGTAACGGGAAATATCCCGCCATCTCCATGGAGAAATGCCGATGCGTTTGTGGCTACCGCTCTTTACCTCAAAGACGCGGGAGCTTTTAGGGGCGCGACGTTGTCGCAAGAGCGGCAGGCGGCGGCGAGGTATTATTCCGGTTCAAGATGGAGGAATTATTTATGGACTTACGGCGATAGAGTCGTCAATAAAGCTCAAAAGTTTCAGCAGGACATAGATATACTTAATAGTTAGTAGCTCATAGTTTGTAGTGAGTAGGAGGGACTTAGATTCAATCTATCGACATCGCAAGACGATAGATTGAATTCACTCCCCAATCTATCGTCTTGCGATGTCGATAGATTGTGCTTGACACATAGCTTAGGTTTTGCTATAAAGTAGGGGGCACAGAGTGAAGGAGTGGGAGGAAGGAGTGGGAGGAAGCAATGAGTGAAAATCACAATGACGGGGATGGGGATAAGTTCGACATAGATGATATTGATAAGGATCCTATTGATGATTTGGGGATTGACGATGCTTTAAACGAACTAGAGTCTGAAGGAGATTCAGGGCTTACGAAAGAAGATCGTGAACAGCTCAAAAAAGTAACCAATAACTTCATTGTTGATATGGGAGTGAGTGCTAAGATTCTTAAGAAGATTTTGCCCAAACTCAAGGATATCATGGTTAAGAACAGAGGGGTTACTGTTGATTATGTAAAGTTTTTGGCTGAAGCGGTATCTATGACTCAAGAAGAGATTGCCCCGAATCTTCGGACTATTTATGGTACCGATGCCAAGAGGGAGCGTATGAAATTTGAAGCTTTGCTGGGAGAGGGTTTTAATCGAGAAGAGGCCATGGCGATTTTGCTTAACGGTTTTGCAAACGGTAGCTTGGGAATCCCCAGCTTACCATTTCAGGTTGCTAGAAATCCAAGAGGATGATTGTTCCCCACACTCGTGGGGAATTTTTATATGCTCTTGCGATACAATTTGTTTTGTGTTATTATGTTATAGCTTGATAAAAAGAGGAGAAGAATATGCCACAACTTCTTATTGCCACAACCAATCCGGGTAAATTTAAAGAAATAAGCGATTTTTTTGTCGGATCAGGAATTGAGACTTTGTCGCTTGATAAGTTCTCCGATGCCGGGGATGTGCCCGAGGTTGGAAAAACTTTTCTGGAGAACGCCACTATAAAGGCCATCGGGTATTTTAAAAGATGCGGCGTGCCGGTTGTAGCCGATGATGGAGGGCTTGAAATTGAGGCGTTAGGCGGCGAACCGGGAGTTACGAGCAGGAGATGGCGGGATGGTAAAACAGAGATGACCGATCAAGAGATTGTCGATTATACGTTGGAAAAATTGAAGAATGTTCCTCCAGGAAAAAGAACGGCGCGGTTAGTGGTTGAGATGGTTTTTTATAACGGTAAACAGTTTATCTCCGGGCAAGGGTTTGTTTTGGGTAGTATTGCCACAGAGCTTACGCGAGAGATTCAAGCGGGATATCCATTCAGGTCGTTGTTTATAGTAAAGCATTTCAATAAGTTTTATCAGGACTTGACTGATCAAGAGCATGAATTGATAAATCATAGAAGAGATGTTTTGCGTCGGATTTCAGGGTTTATAAAATGTGAGTTGTCTCTCCCGAATGCGTCGGGAGAATCAGGCGGTAGGTAGTAAAAGAAGAAATATTCCCCACCTCCGGGGGATTTTTTTTCTTGACCTAGCAAGTTTAGTTTGTTATTATATGTTATGCCTTTCGAGGAAGGAGGGGAGAGATGCCTCATACCGAAATCGTGCCTATGAACGAGGAAGTCGCGAAATTTGAAGCTTTGAAAAATCGAGTTAAGATAAGAACTATGAAGGCGGAGGAGTTCATTGAAAATCATGGGTCCGGGACGCTTCGAAAAAATAAGCGCGTCGGGTTTCACTGGAGAAGCCAATACCATGACGAGAGAATAGCATATGAATTTGGTTGGGGGTTTAGGGTTATTCCGGCATCGCGTCTGACTTATAATGACCCGATTACCGAAGGCGATAATCATAGCGTAACGGAGGCCGGGTGGCACATTGAAAGATATTTAAATATGTCGGTTTTTCCCGAAGACGAGTTCGAGTGTAAGTATATTATCGTGGAGTTTGGTGATGGCAAGAGGGAAGAGGGTATCGGTATTTTGGTGCGGCGTACTTCCGCCGTCTGGATTCCCGGCGGGCATATCGTTTACGCGATTGTCGCCAAGTTTGATCCTGTTCGCAAAGTCTTTCTCCCGGCGGAAAATCCTTTTTAGGGAGGAGAGGAATGAAAATATTCGTCATCGGACAAAGCAATTCGGGAAAGACAACTTTTTCAAAGAGAGTCGCCGAGGCGCTGGGTGCTATGCATATTCCAATTTCTGAATGGGTGAGGTCGAGGTTCACGGAATTTAACGATGGAGTAAAGAGCGACGAGCGTGTGGAGATTATGACAAAGTTTTCGATCAACGCCTTAAAGCGTGATCCGGCGGTGGCGGTTAACTTTCTGAAGCACAAGTACGATCTTTCAAAACTTTGCGTGATAGAGGGCATTAGAAATCCCAGCGATTTTGTTCAGCTCTTCGATCATACTGCTGATTTTGTGGTTTTTATCGCTAATAAAAATAATCATATTAAGATGACCGGTTTCGAGAGGGGTACTCAAATAATTGGCACATATTTAGATTATCTTTCTTCAAGCGGTTTGATGGATAATTCGGGAGCCGGTGGCAAAAGAGTCTTGGAGTATGGCTGGGATTATTTTAGCGAAGAAGAGCGGCTGAATGGGACAAGCCCTTGCTCAAAGATGAGCTTGGAGGGCGCGGTTCATGCGTTTTTGAATACGCATCCGGAGCTAAAAAACTATAAGTCATTACCGATTGATAAGGACGTGGTTCACAAAGAGATTGCTCCGATTAGAGCTTTCGTGAAGGAAGATTTTCTTTACAATCTCGATGGAGCGCGTAAGGGCGAGCTTCTGCCGTGCACGATATTCGCTATTTCAAGTTACCCTGGGCAAGCGCCAACTTTTAAGATTTTGATCGATGGCGGGTACGCATTTTCTTATATTCCAATTCATGCTCTGGTCGCTTGCAAAGAAAAGCGTGATCCGCAATTAGATCATAGCGATTTGGTGTATCAAAATTGTCCCATGACAGAGATTTGCGTTAACAAGTTTGAGATTTTGGCTAAGGGCGAAGTCAGAGCTTTTTTTAAAGCCATGAATCTTTGGCTAAAAGCCAAGTATCTTTTAACTGTTGATTGGTATTTTGGCAATGATTTGTTGCATCTTTTGGAGTTGGAGAATGGGCAATTCGCGTTTTTGCCCCATCATAAGGTGCGGTTCGCGGATAGCACGAAACCGTTTCCTCATTTTAAGAAATTGAAATATGAGTGGAGAGTGGGAGAAGAGAAAGTCTAGAGTTTATTTTTATGCTCCGATGGCGGAGCTTTTGTTTTTTTGACAAATATATAAGAGCCGCATATGATTTATTTGGCTTTGATCAAAAGGAGGGCCAATGACAAATAGTTATCGGGAAGAGCGAGATTCGTTGGGAACAATTACTGTGCCGGAAGGGGCGTATTATGGGTCGCAAACAGAGAGAGCTAAAATAAATTTTCCCATCAGCAATTTGAGATTTTCCGATGTTTTTATAGAAGCCATAGTTTATATAAAAAGAGCCGCCGCGATTGTAAATGCAGAGCTTGGATTGTTAGATAAGAAAAGAGCTTCGGCTATTGTCGCGGCAAGTGACGAGATCTTGGAAGGTAAGTGGCGCGAGTGGTTTGTGGTTGATGTTTATCAAGCGGGAGCCGGCACTTCAACCAATATGAATGTTAATGAAGTAATTGCCAACAGAGCGATTGAAATATTGGGAGGTAAGAAGGCTGATTATACCATTGTCCACCCCAACGATCATGTGAATATGTCGCAGTCCACCAATGATGTTATCCCAACAGCGATTAGAATAGCAGCCATTCAAGCGGCCGATAAGCTGATCAAATCAGTTGATGATTTGGCTTATGGGTTTTTTATGAAGAGCAAGGAATTTGACATGGTAATTAAATCCGGAAGAACTCATTTGGTTGACGCAACGCCGATACGTTTGGGCCAGGAGTTTGGAGCGTGGGATGTTAGTTTGAGAAGGCATAAAGACGCTTTGCGGAGAGCGACTCTCACTTGCCTCGAATTAGGCATTGGCGGCACAGCAGTAGGCACCGGGCTAAACAGTCATCCGAATTATAGATCACGGATGATACATAGGTTGTCAGAACAATTTGGTTATGGATTTACTCCGGCGGAAAGTTATTTTGAGGCGATGCAAAGCTTACGCCCAATCGTTGAAGTCTCGAATGCCGTTTCTAGCTTGGCACAGGATTTGATAAGAATCGCCAATGATTTGCGGCTTATGAGCTCGGGGCCGAAGACAGGATTTTTTGAAATAAGTTTGCCGGTTGTTCAGGCAGGATCATCCATTATGCCGGGTAAAGTTAACCCATCGATGTTAGAAATGCTCAACATGGTTTGTTTCCAGGTGTTGGGGTGCCATCAAACAATAATATTCGCCGCGCAGGCGGGGCAGTTGGAATTGAATGTGATGATGCCGGTCGCGGCTTATAACTTGTTTTTTGAAATGGAAATTTTAGATAAGGCGATTGCAGTTGTAAATTCTAAATGTGTGCGTGGAATAACTGCTAACACAGAGAGATGCCAAGAATACGCTGAAGGGAGTATGAGCGTGATAACAGTTTTAAGCCCTCTAGTCGGCTATCAAAGGGCCGCGGAAATTGTCAAAAAATATCTAGCTTCAGATAAGTCCATCAGAGAATTTTTGATAGATGAGGGGATTGTGAGTAAAGAAAAAGTCGACGAAATTTTTGATTTTAGAAAACTAACAGAACCGGGGATTTATAAATAGAAATATTTGAAAATAAAAACAGCGGCTAAGGCCGCTATTTTTATTTTTGTTCCGACTTCGCGATTTTTTTTAAAATAGCATCTAAGTTTCCTTCTAACACATCGTCAATATTATGAACTTTCACATTAAAGCGGTGGTCGGTGATGCGGTCGTCGGGGAAGTTATAAGTGCGGATTTTATCGGAGCGTTCAGCGGAGCCGACTTGCTCTCTGCGGGCAGAGGCGATGTCGCCAACCTCTTTAGTTTTTTGCATTTCATATAGTTTGGCCCGCAAGATTTCCATGGCCCGTTCGCGGTTCCCGTGCTGATTGCGTTCTTCACGGCAAGAAACTACGATGCCCGATGGCTTGTGAGTGATGCGTACGGCGGTCTCAACTTTGTTAACGTTTTGCCCTCCCGGGCCCCCGGCGCGAGAGAAGGTGACTTCAAGGTCGCTTGGCGCGATATTTACTTCTTTGGGCTCGACTACCGGTAGAATGGCGACCGTTGCTGTTGATGTATGAACGCGACCGGCTTTTTCGGTGGCGGGGACTCTTTGTACCCGATGTACGCCGGACTCGAGCTTTAAGGCATCGTAGACACCCGCGCCTTCTATGCGGCCGGCGAATGTTTTGTATCCACCGATGGTTCCTGGGGAGGAATCTAGCGCGGCGAAAGACCAGCCCTTTTTAGTGGCGTATCTTTGATACATTCTGGCTAAGTCGCCGGCAAAGATCGAAGCTTCATCGCCGCCGGTGCCGGCCCGAACTTCGAGAATTATTTTTTGGACATTATTTGTACTCATACTCATACTCTTAATTATATTAAATGTTGGATATAAAAAATCCAAGCTCCAAGCATCAAATTACAAGTAAGCTCCAAATTCTAATTTCGAAACTTTTGGGATTTTGGTTATTGGAATTTATTTGGGATTTGAATTTTGGAACTTGGAATTTCAGAATTTAGGATTGCTTCTGTTTCTTGACTCTAACTTTCTTTTCCGCTTTTGGCTTTGCGGCGGCTGATGCGCGGCGAGCTTTAAACTTCTCAACTTTACCGGTGGTGTCAATAAGCTTTTCCTTGCCTGTATAGAATGGATGGCAATTGGAGCAAATTTCAACGTTTAATTCCGGCTTGGTTCCGCCTAGCGTAAATTTATGCCCGCAAGCGCAAGTAACCTTGGCTTCAGGGAAATATTTGGGATGTATATCTTGTTTCATAATAATAACCATTATACTCTTTTTTAAGCTCTTGACAAGACCCCCTGCCATCGAATATACTTTATTACATTATAGATTAAAATTTAATTTAAGTAGTACATCCGTCTGGATGTTTGCGAAAATAACGCGAGCATCGAGACGGATGTGTTATTCACGGAGTAGTCGCGAATACCGCGAGTGACTCCGATTGAAAGAATTGATTGGACTTCGAAAACTAAATCCAGAACCATCTTAAAAGGAATTAAGATGAGTTTTGAATACGCAATCGAGTTTTTTTAGTTGTCCCAATGACGATGTATTAAAAGCGCATAACGTGGGTTGATGCCAATTAATGATTCTATCATTCATGGCATCAGTTCACTGAGTTTTTAATCATTTTTCTTTAGAGGATTTGATCCTGGTCCAGGATGAACGCTGGCGGCGTGGATAAGGCATGCAAGTCGAGCGAATCAGTGCTTCGCACCGGACATTTAAATATTTCAATTATTTAAATATTTAAATTTCTAGCGCGAGGCGCTGGTGAGCGGCGAACGAGTTAGTAACACCTTGGTACGTACCCCGAAGTCGGAGATAGCCACTCGAAAGAGTGGGTAATATCCGATGGTATAGCAATATTAAAGTCGCAAGACGCTTCGGGAGCGGCCTAGGTTTGATCAGCTAGTTGGTAGGGTAATGGCCTACCAAGGCGATGACCAATAGGGGAGCCGAGAGGCTGACCCCCAACGACGGAACTGAGATACGGTCCGTACTCCTACGGGAGGCAGCAGTCGAGAATATTCGACAATGGGCGAAAGCCTGATCGAGCGACGCCGCGTGCAGGATGAAGCTCTTCGGGGTGTAAACTGCTTTTCTACATGAATAAGTTATTGAAGGTAATGTGGGAATAAGTGGCTGCAAACTTCGTGCCAGCAGCCGCGGTAATACGAAGGCCACAAGCGTTATCCGGATTTATTGGGCGTAAAGAGCGCGTAGGGGGTTTTGTGCGTCTCATTTTAAATCTTTGGGCTTAACCCAAAATCTGGATGGGATACGGCAAAACTAGAGGATACTAGAGGTAACTAGAACGCACGGTGTAGGGGTGAAATCCGTTGATATCGTGCGGAATACCAAAGGCGAAGGCATGTTACTGGAGTATTCCTGACCCTCAGTGCGCGAAAGCGTGGGGAGCAAAAAGGATTAGATACCCTTGTAGTCCACGCCCTAAACTATGTCTACTAGCTGTTCCGAGTATCGACCCTCGGAGTGGCCAAGCTAACGCGTTAAGTAGACCGCCTGGGAAGTACGGCCGCAAGGCTAAAACTCAAAGGAATAGACGGGGACTCGCACAAGCGGTGGAGCATGAGGTTTAATTCGATAGTAAACGAAGAACCTTACCAGGGCTTGAAATCCAAATGAAGACTTGCTGAAAGGTGAGTCGTCTCTCAAGGACATTTGGACAGGTGCTGCATGGTTGTCGTCAGCTCGTATCGTGAGACGTTCCCTTAAGTGGGTTAACGAGCGCAACCCCTATTCTGTGTTATATGTGTCACAGAAGACCGCCCCCGCTTTTGCCTAGAAGGCAAAAGCGGAAGTTTAAATATTTAAATATTTAAATATTCCGCTTTTGACCTTGCGGTCAAAAGCGGGGGAGGAAGGAAGGGATGACGTCAAATCAGCATGGCCCTCTGATGCCCTGGGCCACACTCGTGCTACAATGGTCAGTACAAAGGGTTGCCAAGCCGCAAGGCGGAGCTAATCCCAAAAAACTGACCCCAGTTCAGATTGAGGGCTGCAACTCGCCCTCATGAAGTCGGAATCGCTAGTAATCGTGGGTCAGCTACACCACGGTGAATACGTTCTCGAGTCCTGTACTCACAATAAAAGCGCGCAGCAGGTTATAAGATCCCGACGTAAAGTCGGGATCCCGACTACCTTATTTTAAAATTTAAGCGTCGGGACTAAATTGTTTAAATCAATTCGCTTCGAAGTCTGTCGAAGCCGTAGCGGAGGGATAGGCCATATTCGCGAGAATATGGCTGGAGGATCCGGACGCAAATCACAGCCTTGATTAAAAAATGGTAATCGAGCCATGGATTGGGTGGTGAGCATGGTGAAGATTAGATTAAAACCATTCAAGGATGCGAGGAAGAGTTTTATAACTGACCTGTGGAGATCTTATGCTGTTACCAGCCAAGTAGGTGTGGTATAATGAAACTTACGCAGCGTAAGAAGTCAGCTGAAGCATAGTACTCTAAAATTTTATTAGAGGAAGGCCTTCACTCAAATGTAAATGAATAAAGATTACATAGTTGGCTTAGTAGATGGCGAGGGAAGCTTCACGGCTTACATTCGCGATCTTAATAGGCCATCAAAAGCCAAAAGAAGAGTAAGAGTCGAGCCAAGATTTTATCTCAAACTTATTGAAAAAGATAAGCCGGTGCTTGATGGATTGAAAAAGTTTTTTGGTTGTGGGAATGTATATTTCCAAAAAGACAACCGAGAAAATCATCAACATTGTCATCGTTTTGAAGTTACAAATCGCAAAGATTTGGAAGAAATTATCATTCCGTTTTTCATGGAGAATAGTTTGAAGTTTCCATCAAAACAGAAAGACTTCGAGATCTTTTGTGATTTGATGAATAGAATCAAAAAAGGTGAACACTTTACGGATAATGGTTTAAAAAATCTTTATCGCATTAAACAAAAAATGCATTGAGCTCGCCGCATACGGGAAATCCGTCCGTGCGGCTCCGACGCTCCAATTCATAAAATTAGGAAGTCGGAGAGCCGAACCGAGTAATCGGCGTCGGCTTGGGAACATCAACTCTAAGTTTATAGAGAATATTCGCCCGTCAAGTCAGTGGAGTCGGTAATACCTGAAGTTCGCTTTTAGCGGGTTAGGGTAGGATCGATGATAAGGGCTAAGTCGTAACAAGGCACGCGTAGCGGAAGCTGTGCGTGGATCATTTAATTAAAACGAAAATAAGCTTTGCTTATTTGTGGGTTTTTAATAATTTACTTGAAGTAAATTATGGAAACAATATAAAAGTGTTGGTCGAGGAGCTTTGAGTCTCGATCTGATACCTAATAATTTAGGCTAGTTGGGGCAACTAAAAAGATTCGATTGAAAATAATGTGACTTTGCGTTATAAAAACAGTGATTTTTACAGACTAGTAAGACGATGTTTGTGGAAATCACTGTTTTTATTTTTTGCGAAATATTTTGCTTATTTTTTACTTATACATTATAATATCTGTTGTACATTGAAAATCTAAAAGTGAAAGGAGTGATGGATGAGCGAAGATCGCGAGGAAATGAAGAAAAAAATTGAAGAGTTTAGAGCGACAAGCGCTGACCATTTTTTCTCGAGTGATAAGGAAATTGAGGATATTATTTTGGGAAAGATTGACCCTCGTATCTCGGATGTTAATACTCAAGTGGATGATTCTACCAAGCTTAGAGTTTTTAAAGATAAACTAATGGAAGCCATAAAAAAAGAAGGGGGATCGGCTTTAGATATTGACTTTTTGATTTCAGACGAAGGCGAGCCGGCGATTAAGTTTATTGGTAAGACTCTTGCCAAACAAGGTCAGGATTACCCGATTTTACCGGTTGATTACTCGCTGTCTTTTTGGGAGCAGATGGCTGATGCTGATATAAGTTATCTTTATAGTGGCTCAAAAGTAGGACCGTCTTTTTACAATTATAAACCATATAATGAATCTAAATTGGTTTTGGCCCATGTTTATACAGACAAGAGAGGAGAGAGTGGTGACAAGATTGAGGAGAGATTAAAAGAGATGGGGTTCAGGCACGCGACATTCCCCGAGTTGATGGCTTATGCCAAGAAGATGAAAAATATACTAGTGAGAAATGAGTGCGTGTTTGCATTAGGGACAATACATAGCAGTGGTAATATGGTGCTAGGAATCAAGAAGGATGATCAAGATAAGCTTTTGATTTGCGAAGCAAATTATAATAATAATTTTGGTAATGTAAAAGTTTTAGCCGTTGCGGAGTAGAGTCATTAATAAAGCCCCTTTGAGAGGGGTTTTCATATTTTATTTTTATTTTAATGCTATAATTTGATATATGGACGAAGCGCAAAGTTTTTCTAAAAAAATATTGTTGGCTGAAGATGACCAATTTTTATCAACCCTCTTGAAAAATAGATTAGAAAGAGAGGGCGGATTTCAAGTTTACGCGGCGCATAGCGGAGAAGAGGCATTAAAAGCTATAGAAACTTTCAAGCCGGATTTAGTTTTGTTGGATATTATCATGCCCGGGAAAACGGGATTTGAAGTTTTAGAAGAAATGCAGGCCAAGCCGGGAGTAAAGCCACCGGTCATCATCATCTCTAATTTGGGCCAGGATATTGATATTCAAAGAGGCAGGGAGTTGGGAGTTGTTGATTATTTTGTGAAAGCTAGAACTTCGATAGATGATTTGATAAATAACATTAGAGTTATTTTTGAAGGATAAAAACAGCGCTACGCAGAATAGTGCTTTCCGCGAAAGACGAAGCCAACATTCGCGGAAAGCACTATTCTGCTCCGCTTTAGTTCGAAGAAAGGTTGTTTTCGCGAAAGACGAAGCCAACATTCGCGGAAAGCACTATTCTGCTCCGCTTTAGTTCGAAGAAAGGTTGTTTTCGCGAAAGACGAAGCCAACATTCGCGGAAAGCACTATTCTGCTCCGCTTTAGTGTAAAAATAGTTGAGTGACGAAGCCAACGCTCGTTCGAGGGACTATATTCCTCCGCCGTTACTATTCACCGTATTTTAATTTATTCACAGGTTTATTTTTTGGCTTTATGTTAATATTAAATGTATAAATTGCTAATTTCTCACGCTTGCGGAGCACTGAGGTTAATTTATATTATCCTTAATGTTCCGTAAGTGTGTGATCGCGCAAAAAGGTCGTCAATATTTTAAAAAAGAAAACGATGAAAAAAGGATTTACATTAATTGAGCTTTTGATTGTTATTGGTATTTTGGCTATTTTGGCAACTGCCACAATTTTGGTTTTGAATCCGGCGCAACTTTTCGCTCAAGCTCGTGATTCACAGAGAATCGCCGATCTTGCAAGCTTAAGAAGCGCTCTTTCGCTTTATGTTTCAACCGTGACTAGCCCGGATATGGGTTTTGGCACTCCGACTTGCGGAACCGATTGGGGCGTTTCAGCTTATCCTCAATACGCGCCAACCAAGAGAGTCGCCGCGACAGCCGCTGGCGCTTCTAACGCGGGTGTGGCTACCAGCACTGCCGGCATCGGTTGGGTATTCGTTGATCTTTCGTCAGTTCCAAGCGGCTCTCCTTTGAGCGCTTTGCCGACTGACCCGAGCAATGATGCCACGTATAACTACCAATATAGCTGTGACAATACCAACAAAACCTTTGAGATAAACGCGGAGATGGAAAGCACGAGATACGCCGGTTGCGATGGCGGCGATGATGTCGAGGGTGTTGATGGCGGTAATGCCAGCTCGGCAGGCGGTTCCTGCTTCTATGAAGTTGGTACAGACCCGGGTTTGGATTTGTAATCTATTTTGGTTTACTTAAGATATGTTTAGTGTAAGCGTAATAGCATTTACATTTCTTATCTTAACCATGGGGGCGGAAATCATTTTCCGCCCCTTTGTGGTTAAAAATATCCGCAAAGTTTTTAGCGCGGCTATTTCGGCAGTTTTATTATCGCAGTTTTATCTATCTTATATTCAGTATAAACTTTGGAAGTTTGATGAAACCGCTAAATTTCTTTTGCCTCCATACCAGACTACGGATTATTTTTTGACGTATGTTTCATGGCGCGTTTTCGTGCCTTACGCGCTCTCGCTCGCCATCGGTCTTATATTTTTTTGGTTGGCAAAAAAATATAATGAGCGCCACCAAGGTCAATTTTTTTATAATGAAGAATATTATTATATAGCCCTATCATTTTTTTTAGTCGGGCATCCGTTTTGGATTTTCTATGCAATCTTATTAATAATCACGATTTCCTCGATAATAGCATTTCGTCACTTCATATTTAAAAAAACCGATAAAGTATCGTTGAGTCATTTCTGGTTGCCTATGGCCGCCTTTGTTATACTTATTAGTAAGTGGATTATTATGACTGATTGGTTTTTGAAACTTAAGATATAGCAGGTTAATACCAATCTACAAATTTTATTCGAATGCAACGAATAACGAATCTGCAAATGGGTTATTTGTAATTTGTATTATGTAATTATGCGACAGCTACCTTCAGAACAGTTAAAAGATTTACTTATCTCCGAAGGGTTGGTTACGGAGGAAGATTTTGATTTGGCGTCTCGTGAGGCCTTGAGGCTAAAGCAAGATTCTGTCTCGGTTTTGGTAGCCCAGGGTAAAATAACGCTAGATTACTTCTACGCGCTTTTGGCTAAATTCTATGGCGTGTCGTTGGCTAATCTTTCAAATAGAAAGCTGGATGAAGATATATTGCGTTTGCTACCGGAGGATATCGCTCACGACAAGAGAGCTATTGTATTTTTGAAAGACGAGCGGGGCAGTTATTATGTAGCATTGGAAGACCCAAGCGATCTTCAAATTTTAGATTTTTTGAAGCAGTACTTGAAGTCTGATGTTGTTCCGTTTCTCGCGACCGACGATGATTTGAATTTGGGTTTTAAAATTTATGGCCAAAAGTTAACCGAAGATTTTAAAGGCATTATTGAGAAGAATATTCAAGAGTCTTTAAAGTCAAAGCCCGCGAGCGTGTCTGAGGCGGCCGCTGATTTGCCGATTGTTTTAATCGTAGACACCCTTTTGTCTTACGCTGTAACATCCCGCGCATCGGATATTCATTTGGAGGTAATGGAAACCGAGTTTGTTGTTCGCTTTAGAATTGATGGTATTTTACATGAGATAATCAAAGTTCCAAAAGAAGTTCACGCGGCTATTGTCGCGAGAATTAAGATTTTAGCTAATTTGAAATTAGATGAACACTTTAAGCCGCAAGACGGAAGATTTAGGGCTAAGTCAGGCGACGGCCCGATCGATGCCCGTGTATCAGTTATGCCTACGCTTTACGGAGAGAAAGTGGTAATGAGAATACTGCCGGCCAATCAAAAACTTTTGTCTTTTGAAGAGATTGGCATGTTGCCTGATACGGTTAAAATTATTTATGACAATTTGAAAAAAACTTACGGTATGATTTTGGTAACCGGCCCTACCGGGTCGGGCAAAACTACGACTCTTTATACCATGATAAACATACTGAATAGATCAGAGGTAAACATTGCGACTATTGAAGATCCTATTGAGTTTGGCATCCCGAACGTTAATCAAACGCAGATTAATCCTTTAGCGGGTCTGGATTTTGCCGATGGCTTAAGAGCGCTTGTGCGACAAGACCCTAATGTAATTATGGTCGGTGAAATACGTGATAAAGATACGGCCGAAATTTCAGTTCATTCGGCATTGACCGGTTCTCTTGTTTTGTCTACCCTTCACACCAACAATGCCGCGACTGCAGTGCCGAGACTATTGGATATGGGTATTCCACCATTTCTCGTAGCCGCTGTTTTAAATTTGGTTTTGGCTCAAAGGTTGGTTAGGCGCATTTGTTTGGACTGCATTGTTTCATATAAGCCCGATGTAAATGTTTCGGAAAGTATCAAGAGTCAGATGAAAGTTTTGGGATTTTCGGATGATGCCATAAAGCCCCCTAAATTGCTTTATAAGGGCAAGGGGTGTGACGCGTGTGGCGGAATAGGGTATAAAGGACGCGTTGGTATTTATGAAGCCTTACGAGTGACCGAGGATATTCAAAAGATTATCGTGGCGCCGGATTTTACTCTGGAGTCGCTTGAAGCTGTGGCGCGGAAAGACGGTATGGTTACGATGTTTCAAGATGGGCTCCGCAAGGCCGAGCGGGGATTGACGACGATAGAAGAAGTTTTGCGGGTTATACGTGAATAATCAGCTAATAATACAAATCTACAAATGATATTCGAATGCAACAAATAACGAATGCTACGAATGAATTTATTCGCATATTTGTATCATTCGCATAAGATTTGTTGATTAGTATTATATAATATGAAATTCAAATATACAGCCACAAACGAAGAAGGAAAAATAATAGAAGGGACGGTTGATTTCGCGACCCAATCGGAGGTTTTGGTGTATTTGGCGCAGAAAAATTTAAAGCCAATTTCAATAAGTATGGCTGAAGAGAGATTGTCTAAAATTAAATTGTCTTTTGGATCGTCCATCAACATTACCGATCAAATATTTCTAAGCAAATATTTTTCTTTAATGCTTAGAGTGGGCGCTGATCTATTGAAAGTTATCGACATTATGATAGCCGATTTTTCAAAGCCGGCGCTTCGGCGTTTTCTTTCTGAAGTTAAAGAAGCTCTTCAATCCGGCAAGCCCTTTCACTCGGCTTTTTTGAAATATTCAAATTATTTTTCCCCGGTGTTTGTTAATTTGGTCAAAGCCGGTGAAAAGTCAGGTAATTTGGATATGGTTTTTGAAAGTTTGAGTAATGCCTTGGAAAGAGAGCGTAATTTTAGAGATAAGATTTTTGCCGCTATGGTGTACCCTATATTTTTGGTTGTCATCGGCTTTTTTATAATGCTGTTTTTAATCGGTTTTGCGTTGCCTCGAGTTTCAGGGGTTTTTGCCAGCTCCGGGTTTTCTCCACCCACATTTTCCAGGGTAGTTTTCGCGGTAGGAGGTTTCTTATCCAACTATATTCTTTATATCGGTTTTGGGTCTGTATTTATTATTTTATTTTTATATTACTTTACTCGCTTTACAAAGCCGGGCCGCGCTTTTTTGAGGCGCTTTGTTTCATTGATACCGGTTGTCTCTAACTTGTATAAGAAAATTTCACTTCAGCAATTAACCTCCACGTTGTCACTGCTCATGAAGTCGGGGCTGCCTATTTTGGAATCCTTAAAGATTGTGTCCAATGTAGTGACTTATCCGGGCATGCCCGAAGCCTTGAGGAGAGTGTCCGACGAAGGGGTGGCTAAGGGCCAAACTTTGGGAGCGTCTTTTCATCGCGAGGGAGTATTTCCTCAACTCCTCTCTAACCTCATCACAATATCCGAAAAATCGGGCAATATTGAAGAGCTTTTGGATACACTTTCAAGATTTTATGAGTCGGAAGTTGATGTATCCATGAAAAAAGTTGTTTCGTTTGTTGAGCCGATGATGCTCTTGGTGATCGGCGGAGCGGTGGGACTTGTGGCATTATCAATTATTTTGCCGGTGTATCAGTTGGTGGGACAGTTTTAGTTCAACGCAAAATGCAAAAATCAAAATGAAAAATATAGGAATCGCTTCGCGATGATTTAAAGATTATCCCGAAGGGATACCAAAATTTTGACTTTTGATTTTTGACTTTTGATTTTTATATGAAGGGCTTTACTCTAATCGAATTGTTAATCACCGTGGGCATTGCCGTTATTTTGTCTTATGGCGGTCTTTTGGCAATCATAAACTATAGGGGCAGGCAAGATTTAGCTTTGACCGCGAGATCGGTAATCGCCACTTTACGTGATGCGCAATCCAGATCTCAATCTCAAGAAGAAGGAAAATTATGGGGAGTAAGATTTGACGCCACCGAGAAAAGTTACGGAATTTTTTCAGGCATCACTTGCTCGCCCGAGGGTTTTGTTTTCAAAATAAATATAAAAGCCAATCTAGAGTTTAGCGATCCTGTTTCAGGCACTAAAGACGTTTGTTTTAAAAAAGTTTCCGGAGCTTCGACAGCCCTTATTCCTTTGATTATGACTTTGGGGCTGGTTTCCAATCCATCTGTCACGCAAACCGTAACTATTTATGAAAATGGGAGGATTGAATAGATTGATTAAACGGTTAACGTGACACGCAATAAGGTTGTTAGTATATCGGTTTTTAGATCAATGCAAATAATCAAAATAAAATTTAATGAAGGAGGGCAGTCGCTCATTGAGATTTTAATTGCCATGGGCATAGTCGGATTTTTTATCGGTGGGGCGGTTCTCTCCGCACAATTGGCGCTTCGTTTGAGCGCGCAAAACAAGAATTTGCAAGCCGCTGCTTTTTTAGCGCAGGAGCTTTTGGATAATTTTACCGTTGTAGGCGAGCGTGATTGGCATAGAGTTGATATGTACGGAGGCGACGCTCTAGCCGAATCACCGGCTCAGTATTTTATAGACATTAGTGTTACGCCTTTTGTCATCAGCCCCTCCAGTGAAAGCGTGGTTGTTGATGGAATAACTTATACGCGATATCTTGTTTTTTTAAAAGCTTCGAGAGGCGTAGGCGAAGCCATAGAAGCAGTTTATTCTTCAGCCAACGAGGATCCGGGAACTTTAAGGGTTGTAGCTAACGTAGAGTGGGGGGCGGGCTCTAAAGTTGATATAACAAAATTTGTGACTCGGTCTAAAAATAGTAAAAACGCTCAGACGGATTGGGCGGGAGGCAATGGGCAATCGGGAGTCGTGGGCGACCCCGGGAAGTATGATGCCGCTGATGCGGGGATAGATGTTACGGGCAAGAAAGGAGCTATCAGGTTGAATGGAATTACTTATTAACTATGAGAACTGAAAAACTTAAAAACTTGAAAAATATAAAAATAAGAATATTTTGTATTCTTCTGTTCTCTATTTCTTTAGTTTTTTGGTTTTTTAGTGCGGTTTTAGCCGCCTCAAATATTTCCACTACAAATCACTGGGCTTGGAACGACGTTATTGGTTGGATTGATTTTTGCAGTTTTTCAGGAGGGGTATGCACTTCTAATGTGAGTGTTTTTAACGATCGGTTGGAGGGTTATGCCAAGTCTACGGCAGTGGGGGATATTGCCTTAAATTGTAACTCGACTCCCGGCGGCCCTACCTGCTCGACTATTGATTTTAAGGTTTCGAATAATGGAGTCGGTGTTTTATCCGGGTATGCTTGGAATGATGTTTTGGGTTGGATTAGTTTTTCGGGAAGTGAGGGTGGCGTGGTTTACGGGGTGATTATTGACTCTGCGACGGGAGATTTTTCCGGGTTCGCCTGGAGCGAGATTGCCGGCTGGATAAGTTTTAATTGCGGCAATGACTTTGACAACATAGCGCCCGGAGTGCAGGCGAAATGCTTTTCTGATGGGGGGATTGATTATAAAATCAATACTAGTTGGAGACCGGGAGTTTACAGTTCGGGAGAGTTAATTTCCAGTATTTTTGATACGGGCGTGGGGGAGGGCGCGGCTTTGAATTCTATTATTTGGCAAGGAAGTCAGCCGGCGGGGACTGCCGTTAAATTTCAAATAGCATCGTCTAATTCATCAATCGGCCCTTGGGTTTACGTGGGACCCGACAATTCAACGACGGATTTTTATTTATCCACTAGCCCCGGGATTTCGATTATTTTAGATAAAACCGATCACTATAATAAAAAGTATTTTAGATATAAAGTCAGACTTGAATCAAATGTGGGTGGGACTGTGGCACCGGAGGTTAATGATATAGTTGTGAATTGGAGTCAATAGTGTGAGAATGTCTAATTTCTAATTACTCTAATTATTCTAATCAAATCCCAATGCCCAATATCCAATAAATCCAAAATTCAAAGCCCAAAGCTCAAAACAAATTCAAAGTTTAAAATTTAAATTTTTAATTTATCATTGTTTTGGATTTTGAGCTTTGGGCTTGAATCTTATTAGTGATTGGTCATTGATTAGAAATTAGAATAATTAGTAATTTATGAAACGAGTCAATTAGAGTAAAATATTTTATGACTAATCACAATAAACAGCGGGGGGTGGTGGCATTATCAACCATATTGCTTTTGAGCGGGGTTATAGTTGAAATCGGCATAGCCGGAGCTTTGATTGTATACGCGTTAAGTAACGCCAATTACGCGGCCAGACTGTCGTCTGAGTCATTAGCCGCGGCCAAAGCTGGTCTGGAAGATGCTATGATTAGATTAGCGAGGAATAAAGACCTCTCCGCCAATCCTTTTTATTCTTTAGCGGTTGGGAGAGCATCGGTTGAAGTTACTATTTGCAATGATTTGAAAACCATTGTTTCAACATGCGATACCGCGAATACCGGTTATGTGGAGATTACCGCCTTGGGGAAAACTTTTAATAAAAGACGGAAATTGCAATCTATCATAAGCGTTAATGATATAACGGGAGAGATAAGGGTAGTGTCTTTAAAGGAGGTCGCTGTTTAAAATATGGAATGGAAAAATAGTTTTAAAAAAGTTGTGAGACTGATTAATCCGAAAATTCCTATCGGTGGTCTTGAAATTACAGACGCTTTTTTGCGTTTTTTAGTTTTTAGGGGCGGAGTGTCGCAGGCTGTTTTTTCAAAAATTCCGCCGGGTGTTTTGGAAGACGGCAAGGTTTTAGACGTTAAAGCGTTCTTGGCCGCGCTTATAGATTTGCGTTCTAAGGTTAATTTCGGTTCTGAGCCGCAAAATGTCGTAGTTTCTTTATCTGCCAGCTTTATTTACACGCAGGTTTTTAGCTTGCCAAATTTGCCGGAGTATAAAATGGATGAAGCGGTGAATTTGAATTTAAAAATGATTTCGCCTATTCCTATTGAAGCCGCTTATTTTGACAGTCAGTATTTGGGTGTGGGAGCTAGTCGGGAAAAGGAATTTTTAGGAGCGTTTGCCGAGAGAGCGTTAGTTGACCCGATATTATCTACTTTGAAAGAAGCCGGTTTTTCTCCAGTGGCCGTGGAGTTTTCTGCGCTCTCAATATCCCGAGTTTTGAAAGATTTAGGGTCGTCTTATGATTTTTCCGAGCCTTTTTTGGTTATAAATTTTTTGGAACATGGAGTTGATTTTATGATCATGGGAGGTGGAGGGCTGTATTTTAGGTATTTTAGCAATTTTCAAGGAGCTCTTTCAAAAAGAGAAATTGATTTCGCCTCTTTTGAATTTTTGATGAAAAGAGAAGCGGCCAGAGTTTTGAATTTTTATACCAGTCGCAAAGCTAATGCTATCGGAAGCGCCATAATTGTGGGCCCGCAGTTGGCCGGCGAGACGCGAGCAATACTCGAATCTTTTTTTGGGCTTCAGGTTTATGATTTTGAGATCAGTAAATTTAGAGAATTGCCGGCCCAATGGATGGCGTCTTTAGGCGCCGTTCTAAGGGGCGAGCTTGGAAGATCAGAAGATGTTTTTATAAGTTTGGCTCCGGTGGGCACCGAGGTGGAATTTAAACGCGAGAGACTTTTACATTTTGTGGTTTTTTGGAGGAATATTTTATTGGCGGTTTTTGGATTTTTATTTTTTATTTTTTTAATAGCAGATAGTTCTTTGGCAAGACTTCAAGCTGTCGCGGACAAAGAGTCCCAAATTAATGTTTTAGACGAGCAGATTCAGGAATTTGATGAGCTACGCCTCCGAGCCATCGATTTTAACAGAAAAGTGTCGTTAGCTCTTAACGCTAAAGAAAAAAGCATTAAGTGGTCGCCGATTTTGGATGATATTAAAAAAGCGGCGGGAGCCTCTATCTCGCTTAAAAGAGTCTATATTAATTTTGATCAAGGGAATGGCCTAATTGTTGGGAAGGCAACAGGGGAGTTATCCGCTATCAATTTCAAAAATCTAATTGCCAACAACACAAGATTTACTTTGGTGTCTTTGCCGTTTGCAAATATTGTTCCGGAGTCGGATGGGAAAGTTAGTTTTCAGCTGACGTTTGGTTTGAAGTAGGGGAAGAGAAAAATTAAATATCAAAGATCAAATATCAAAAAGCTGAAAAAGCGATGACAAATAATGACGGCTTAAAATGGTGTTATTCACCAAACTTTTAATGTTAAACTTGTAATCCAGCTAGTTTTGCCGTATACTATCCACTAGCATCTTCAAAAGGGGTGAGGCATGAAAAAGATAGGTTTGGCATTGATTTGTGTTTTGAGTTTGAGTTATGTTGTCAATTCTTGCGCTCAAGACCAAGATGGCGACGAATTGTCGGCGGATATGAAGTTAAGTTTGGAGTTGTCCAAATGCGTTAAGCTTAATAAAGAAAATCCGGATAAATCGGTTTTGGATGAGGGATTGCTTTTTTCCACCTAAAGGTTTTTAATTTTCGCGGAAGATTTTTCAAAAACTCCATTTAGGATTTTTAAATTAATGGCGGAGATATTTTTCAGCACGAAATCCTCCGCTTTTTTTCTGGGCTCACCCTCGGTTTTGGGCTCGGGGCGTATGCCGATTCGTAAACGCCAAAATTCTTTTGTTTTTATTTGATCAATTATGTTTTGAATGCCTTTGTGGCCGGCGCTTCCGTGATCGAAAGAAAATTTGTAATCGTCGATAAAGATGTCAGAGTCATCTTGGATTATCAGAAGATTTTTTGGGTCAATTTTATATTTTTTCAGCATTTTTTTTACCTCAATACCGGATTCGTTCATATAGCCCTTGGTTTTTAAAACCGGCAAAGTTGATTCTATTTTGTTGAAATAATCAATAAATAAGAACCCGACATTATGGTAGGTTGTTTCGTAAGTTGGGTCGTTATTGCCAAGGCCAATTATTAATTTGATGTCCATAGGTAAGTTTGCAACAATGATTTTATTCTAGTATAATAAGGTTTATGAAGCAATTTTGGCTGGCTTTTAAGGAAATCGCGGAAGTTGTAGTTATTTCCCTATTTACTGTTTATATTATCAGAACTTTTTTAGTTCAGCCATTTTTGGTTTCGGGAGCGAGTATGGAGCCGAACTTTTCTAACGGCAATTATCTTTTAATCGATGAGCTAAGCTATCGTTTTAGAGAGCCAAAGAGAGGAGAAGTAATAGTTTTTAGATATCCGGGTGATGAAAAAACTTTTTATATTAAACGACTTATCGGATTGCCGGGAGAGAGAGTGGTTATAAAAGACGGTACGGTTTTGGTTTATAACAATGATAATCCCCAAGGGCTTGTGTTGGGTGAAGATTATATAGATAAGGGAGTGAGGACATTAGGCAGGAGCGATGTTTTGTTAGCCGAGGGGCAGTTTTATGTTTTGGGCGACAATAGATATTATAGTTTTGACTCTAGAAATTGGGGGACGGTTTCGAGGGAAGAGATTGTTGGCATTGCGCGTTTGAGGCTTTTGCCGATTAGTGAAGCCCAAGCATTTGAGGCGCCGATGTATGAATGAAGAATGTGGAATATTGAATATTGAATGAGGAATGAGGAAGGAGAGAGGAAAGATAATACAAATAAAAACTAAATTTTATGGCTAAAAAACACAAAGGAAAATTAATGTTTCAGTCGCCCAAAGGCATGCACGATATTTTGCCGCATGACGGGCCTTTGTGGGACAAGATTAGGAAAGAGCTTAGAGAAGTGGCGGAGTCTTATAATTTTATGAGAATTGAGCCGACGCTTTTGGAGCCCGAGGCGTTGTTTCAGAGGTCTTTGGGGGCAACGAGTGATGTTGTCGAGAAGCAGATGTTCGCTTTGAAAACAAAAGGCGGCGATGCTTTGGTTTTGCGCCCTGAAGGCACGGCTTCAATCGCCCGAGCCTATATTGAGCATGGTTTAAGCCAGATGGGTTCACCCTTAAAGCTTTATTATATGGGCCCAATGTTCCGATATGAACAGCCGCAAGCGGGGCGATTCAGGCAATTTCATCAGGCCGGTTTTGAAATTTTAGGCGGAGATGACGATCCGATATATGACGCACAGGTGATTCTCGCGTGTTACCGAATGATTGAGTCTTTAAAAATTAAAGATATAATTGTAAAAATTAACACCATTGGTTGTAAAAATTGCCGCCCGATTTATAGAAAAAAGATTTTGGATTATTATAAGGGCAAGGTTGCCGCTTCTAAGGGCAAGCTTTTGTGTCGAGATTGCGAGAAGCGTTTATCAGTCAATCCTTTAAGACTTTTGGATTGCAAAACGCCGGACTGCGAGGAAATTAAAAAAGACGCGCCGGTTATATTAAATGGTCTTTGTTCTTATTGCAAAGCGCATTTTAAGGGCGTTCTTGAATATATTGAAGAATTAAAAATTCCCTATGTTTTGGATAATTATTTGGTGAGAGGTTTGGATTATTACAACAGAACTGTTTTTGAATTTTTTGCCGATGTTTCGCTTGAGAGTGAAAGACACAAAAAAGCCCAGAAGACAGAAAAGGGTCAACTCGAAGCCGAGCCGATGGACGTCCGCGCTACGCATGTGGCGTTGGGCGGCGGTGGACGATATGATTATTTAGTTGAAATGTTGGGCGGTAAGGAGACGAGGGCCGTTGGCGGCGCATTGGGGTTAGACAGAATTATTGAATTGATAAAGCAAAGCGGAATTGTTCTTACGTCCAAATTTAAGCCGAAAGTGTTTTTGATTCATATAGGAGATTTAGCCAAAAAGAAAAGCTTGGCCCTTTTGGAAGAGTTGCGAAAAGACGGCGTTGATGTTTCAGAATCTTTAGGCAAAGAGTCTTTGAAGGCCCAACTTCGTTTAGCCGATAAATCGGCCGCTCCTTTGGCCTTAATATTTGGGCAAAAAGAGGCATTGGAGAATTCGATTATTATTCGTGATCTTCAAACCGGAGCTCAAGAGACTGTGCCGCTTCACAAATTTGTGGCGGAGGTCAAAAGAAGGCTGAAGTAAATACTCGAGAACTTTAAAACTTAAAAAACTTGAAAAAATAGGGATCGGGAAAACGTGGATATAAAATGAATAGTTCTTTTTTCTCAAGTTTTTTATTTTTATATTTTGTAATACTATGGATTGTCTATTCTGCAAAATTGGCAATAAACAAATAGGGTCGCAGATTGTCTATGAAGACGATGAAACTCTGGCATTTTTAGATATACACCCTCGGGCCCCCGGGCACACGGTTATAATACCTAAAAGCCATGCGGAGAGTGTGCTGGATTTGACCGAAGATTTAGTTGGTCCCACTTTTTTGACAGTGAAGAAAGTTGTTGGTATACTGAATAAAGCTTTGAAACCGTCAGGGTTTACCATAGGAATAAACCATGGTCGAGTTAGCGGGCAGGTAGTTGACCATTTGCACATTCATGTTATCCCGAGGTTTGCGGGTGACGGCGGATCAGGCATTCATAGTGTGGTTAATAATCCACCGAAAGAGAAATTAGAAGAAATTATTAAAAAAATCAAAAAATCAAAAAAACAATAAAGCAAAAAACAAGAGAGCAGATGATTTCTTGTTTTATTGATTTCTTGTTTTATTGAGTCAAATGATAGAAATAAAAAGAAAAGAAAATGAATCAGCCAGTTCTATGATTTATCGCTTTACTAGAAAGATTCAGCAAAGCGGTGTATTAAAAGAGGCCAAAAAGCGCCGATTTTATTCAAGAGGTCAAAGCCGGTTGAAGAGGAAGATGTCGGCCATCCATCGTGAAGAGAGGAGAGTAGAGGTGCAAAAACAGAAAAAATTAGGGATAGTTTAAATAATGCTAATTTACGAATTTTATTCGAATATTACAAATACCGAATCTACGAATGGATTTATTTGTAATTTGTAGCATTTGTATGAGATTTGTAGATTTGTATTGCGTCTATGCTTAAAGAAAAAATTTCAGCTGATTTAAAAGAAGCCATGAAGGCCGGAGACCAAAATAAACTGGCGGTTTTAAGAATGGTCAATGCGGCCATTAGCAATAGAAAGATTGAAGTGAGAGCGAAAGAAGGCGCAGAGCGAGATTTGACCGATGAAGAAATTATTGAAGTGTTAACTAAAGAAGCCAAAAAGCGTCGAGAGTCAATTGTTGCTTTTACAAGCGGCGGAAGAGCTGATTTGGCCGAAGGCGAATCAGCCGAGCTTAAAGTTTTGGAAGCGTATTTGCCGACATTAATGAGCGAGGCGGAGATAAAAGACGTTGTCACAAAAATTGTCGCCAGTTTGCCGGTTGGCGAGTTTGGCCCGGCCATGAAGGAAGTTATGAAGGAATTAAAAGGCAAGGCAGACGCCTCTATTGTTTCTAAAGTTTTGAAGGAAATTATCGGATAAATAGATATCAAAAATAAATAAGCTATATCCCTCGCAAATCACGAAGCCAATGTTTGCTCGGAATACAGCTTATTTATTTTTGATTTTATCGGTCATTAATATTTTATGAAAGTTTTTTTATCATCGGAATATAAAAAAACGGAATTGAATACCCGGGTTTTTAAAGTTCTGGATAAAGTCGGAGAATTTTTGAATTTAAAAGAGTTTTACGTGGAGGTGAATTTGGTTGACGATTCTTTTATGAAAAAGAATGTTTTATCATATCCGGCTGACCCCAATTTTCCGCGTCCTGATATAATGGAAAAAAATTTGGGAGAAATTTATTTGAATCCGGATTATATTAAAGAATATAACGAAGACTTTGATTTAATGTTAGTTCACGGATTTTTGCATCTTTTGGGTTATGATCATAAAGAGGGCGCCGATGCTTTAAAGATGGAGGCAAAAGAACGGGAGCTTTTAAAAATAATAAAGAGCGCAATGTGATGATTCCTTGCCCCTCAACCTTTATTATATTATCCTAAATCCATGTCCCCATTCGAATCCAAACTTCATAAATCCGACGTAGAAAGAGAATTCTCTTTTGAAAAAGAACTTAACTTAGAAACTCAATATAACCGATGTTTCCGTTCTTTAAACGAAACCGGAGT
>Ga0209515_10001040_pt1 | contig 48040 bp, 58 predicted proteins | sample Subgroupgradi54m_FD_187454 | JGI IMG/M metagenome (GOLD analysis project Ga0209515, IMG submission 187454) | Subsurface groundwater microbial communities from S. Glens Falls, New York, USA - GMW60B uncontaminated upgradient, 5.4 m (SPAdes)... ... | reverse complement strand
AACCATTCAATGTCTCTTTGTAACATAGACCACATTGCTCTATCAAATCTGTTGATAATGTCATTTGGAATAGGTGATGGTAGAACCGAGCCTATCATGCTTGTTCTGAGATCCTGCTTGTCTTGAATCAAAAGATCAATGTATGAAATAGTCTTCTTTACCGTCATGTATCATATTCAAAACGGTTCTACACAAATTGCTGGTAACTCTGTAATCTTCCTTTTCTTGCATACTACATTACATCAATCCTCTCAAACTTTTTTATTGATAGAATTAAAGTCGCATCTTGGCCATGACTTCTACAGGAGTATCATCCTAGCATAATTTTTTTTATGCTAGGATGATACCATCAAAAGAGGAATTCCAGGTAATAGTTCCAAAGTTACGAAGAAACTAGAAATGTTTATGAAGATGTTTGGAGCTGTTTCGAGCCTTTTAGGGCCCGCCATATTTGTTCTACCGGGCACCTTTTTGTTGATACAATAACGGCAGAAGCCAACTAGAACGGATGATAAACCTTGCCCAATTTTTATGAGCTTTAAAGTTTTTTATTTTTTAGAAGGGAAAATTAATATCGATTTTCTTACCTTCTGGTTCTTTTTCATTACATTCGTGGGAGTAGTGATTATAGAGAGTGTGTTCGACATTTTTTCTATCATCTTCAGAATCTACATAACAAAAACGCATTCCAAGAGTATATTTTTCCATATGTTCTTTAAGACACGGATTTGGTTCTTTTTTGGAAAAGTGGTCAAGTAATCGCTGTTGTAGATTATCGGCTTTTCCTACGTATATTGGTCTGTAGTTTTCATTTTTAAGTTTGACAAGAATGATATAGTTTCCACCATGTTTTTCAGCCAATTCCTTTACTTTGTCTTCTATGTATTCAAATCTACCAAACCATTCTAGTTTCATATTTTTGACAAGTCATGCTTGCTTAAAAATAACGACCTTGATTAGAAGATATACTTTGTAATAATTAAAAAGTTTTATAGTTTGTTTTGAATTTTTTCATTATTCTTTTTTTGTTTGGATAGAAGTATACATTATATCGTCTTTCATCTGCAAATTGTTTTACGAAAGATCTAATATCAAATCGTTGTACGATTTTCCAAAAAAGTGGTAAGAGCCCAATAGCATTTTTTGCATCTTTTTCTAATGTACTTCCTTTCTTATATCCTAATTCTGCCGCACTAAATTCTGAGATTTTAGCTTGAATTGAAGTTGCTGAATTTCCACTTGGATCCGTTGAACCTTTATCGTCATTATATGTATGTACAAAAGGATTCCGTAGCCTTCGTAGATTGTGAAGTCTTTCTGTTTCTGATTTAGATATTAATTTAGTTTTTTTAGCTAATTCAATTAACTGATAAAAATTCATATCATTTGTTTTTTTTCTAAGATTCTGGTCATTATGGAATAAGAGAAAAAAATTGAAATGTTGTCGCAATTGTGTTTCAAGTGCAGCTTGCATCATTATTATAGTAGAAACAAATACTCCATTCAACCAACAGCGACAAGCTTCAGTCAAATAATTGTCTGCAATAGTATCTACAGGCGCAAAATCCTTATCATGATCATACAGTGATTCTAAAAATTTGGTTCTTTTTACTCGTCCTTTAAACAGGACTTGATCAGCATTTTTAACAATCTTTTCTGCGTCTTTAATTGATATTTTTGGCATACATTTGTAATCAAATCGTTTTATAGAAAACTTTCTTTTAGTCTATAGTTCAATTCACAACGATCATCTTGAAAAGAGTAAGTTTGGTTTTACAAATTTGGTACAATATTACCTGTTTAGCTTGTGTAAAATTAGGTGGGTTTGATTTGTTCAGTCTTCAATTCTGGAAACTCTGCTTGTTTTAGACCTATATCAGCTTGCAAGTCTCTTATCCTTTTGGCATATTCTCTCATTGTTGGAAAATCGTGGTTAGATCGAGCCTTCTTATATGTGACCCAACATTCTTGTAATTCGCCCCAAACTGCTACTATATCATTTCCTGATTTAGTCTGAATAGGTTTATCGAACTGAATCATGGTGTTAATTCTGAAATGAGTATTCGATCTAAAGTGTAAAGAATGGTTTAGTTTCTAGTCAAAATAAAGAATGATTTTACAAAGATTTTTATTTGTTCTTTAATTGAATTGCAATTTCCTTATTTTGTAAAGCAACTTTGTTGGTATGATCTATTTCTAACACTCTGTCAAACTCTCGTATGGCTTCATCAAACATGCCCAATTCTCCTAATGCAAGTCCTTTGTTAACAATGGCAAAAATGTAGTGAGGGGCAATTTTGAGCGCCTCATCATAACACCCTATAGCTTTTTCATATTCGGTCTTGCAATGGAGAGATGCCCCTTTGTTGGCCCATGCGTCTAAGTTGTTAGAGTTTATAGCGAGTACATTGTTATAACAATCTATTGCTTCATCGAATCGTCCAACTATAGCTAATGTTACTCCTTTGTCTACAAGAACAACATCATTCTTAGGATCTTTTGATAGAATTCTATCAAAATATTCTAAAGCGTCATCGTAGTTACCATCCTCGCATAGGCCATAGGTATAATTCATTAATTCGGTTAGTTCATTCAATAGCTGTAGATCGACGAATTATAAAATAACTCTTTCTAATCTAAAAACCATCTATCCATCTGATTAGATGATTCACTGAATCTTGGGGAATTTCACCACTCACAGCTACTGGGAACTTGAATCGTTTTTTGAGTATATCAACCAGGTTTTCTTGTCCCCTCGGATACAATTGTTGTTTAAACTGCCACAAGAACCCATTATTATTTTCAATTATTTTTCGATGTGGTTCCATCCCTCTACACGCAAAAACTGGACGAATACCAAAAAATTCACACATACAAATTTTTGTAAGTATTTCCTGTTTTGATATTGGATAGAGTGTATTTTTTATCTCAACTCCAATAGTTAGACTTTTTTGTTTGTGTCGTGCAATTAGATCTAACCTATGATTTGATCTTTTCCAGTCTTTTCCTTCAAATTTTTTAATATCTCCTTCTATCAATATATCAAAACTCTGTGCACGTAATTCGGCCTTTACCAAATCATGTAGGTGTTCACCTAACATTTTGGTAATCCTATTATCAGAATACCTTCTAATCCAATCCGAATATCGCCTGACTTTATCATGAATTTTCTTCATGGAAACTTCATTATGAAAAGGATTTACAAAATAGAACCTTGAAGGACCTACTTGTTTTATCCTGTACGTTAATGAATTTATGATCCTTTTTCGTTGCAGTTTGTTTAATGAATACCGGATTTGCCGCGGAGTAAATGTATTCTCCAGCATAAGGACAATGGCTGTTTCATGCCTGGGGGTTATCTTTGGTCTATTCGAGTCGTCGTAGAATATCTTAATAATTGCCTTTTCCAAGTCTTCCATTTTATTACTTGCAAAAAATTAGAATTATATCTTTTGCAACATATTCACCAAATTCCTTCACAAGTGACCACAATGTACGCGGTGCTGCCAACTAATTTGTCGCTATTGGTCCTAATAGATTAGGATCGCTGATCACTATATATTAGGATCCCTGATCCTAACACATTAGGATCACTAGAAATGGTTGGTTTCGATTCCGATGTTGCACACAAGCTGTTGAGGTATATGCTAGATAACCCTAGGTTCACCCAACGTCAAATGGCTCGCGATCTAGACATAGACCATGGACGACGAATTAGTGACTTCGTGAGGTGGCTTGAGGATTTTAGATATGTCATTAAAACTCTAGATCCCAAAACAGGACTGCCATTATATGAAATACCATCCAGAGCTGCATTACTAAATTTCTATAGTAGATTTAGAAATATACAAACCGAAAAAGCTGGACCAACCTATGAAATTGGTTCAGAGCCTAAATCTGCTATGAAATATCTTAATGACAATGGAGCAATAATGTGTCTTACTAGTGCACTAGGATTCTATGACGATTATGGGAGAGATCCGGAATTACATGCTTATGTAGCAAACGCTTCGCTTATTGATGAAATTAAAACGTTAGAAAAAGGAAAAGTAAGGGTTAATCTGTACTGGTACAAATACCCAGATGATTCTAAAATAGAAAAAGGGATACGGGTTACATCTCAAACAAGAACCATCATGGATCTTTATTGTAACAATATGGCTTATCTTGCAGAACGTCTAATGCCTAGGATTTGGCATCCATGAGTTTTAATGATTACAATAAAGAGTTCACTGAATCTAGTTTTATTGAATTAAAGAAATTTCTAAAGTGGATGAATGATAAAAAAGGTATCATACCAATCATTATTGGTGGTTGGGCAGTCTATGCTTACAATCCTGTCATAGGATCAAAGGATATAGATGTTGTTGTTCCTACGAGCAGAGATATAGAAAAAAATTTGTTGGAAGAATATTTTCTTGCAAATAATTTCAAGGTAAAAAAAGACATGTATTTCAATCCAAAGTACTATTACAAGGAAATAGTGGCTGATGGCATTACTAAAGAAATCATATTTGATGTATTTATTGGCGAATCCATGAAGGAAGATGAAGAAAATCTAGGAATAACACTAAATTGGAAAACAACCTTAGAGAACCAAGAAGAAAGACAAATAGAGGATTTATCACTATATGTTCCTCAGCGTGAATTGTTAATTGTTTTAAAGATCATCGCTGCACTAGAACGTTCCGCTAAATATGATAAACAAGCTGACGTCCAGATATCGTCAAAGATATGGAAAGACTATCATGATATCGCCGCTTTAGTTGCAGGACAAACTTTGAAGACAGAATCCTTGCGCAAATACATGAGAGAGACAAACATTACAAGACATATTGACAATTTTCTAATGAAATACGGACAAAAAGAATACGGAGAAACGCTGGCTAAATTCGGAATTGATTATAAAGAGATCGAAGCCCTGTTAAAGTTCTGAGAAATAGAGCATATATGTAGACATTAGAAGTCCACCACCAACGACGGCATACTTATGGTTAGAATTGTTTAACTCGGTGAATTTTTGAATGATTTCTTAACATCTTGTAGTGACTGTTTCCTTTTCATTTTTCCTTTAAGAATTCTTTGCGCATCAAGGCTCCACACATCATGCGCAAAAAAATTGCGCAGGGTAATCTTATCCCTGCCGTCATCGTCTTGCCTAATGTATAATATTCTGTCGAAGAAATCTTCCAGTATTTCGTTTATACTGATCAATAATTTTGTGTTCGTTTCGTAGTCCTTAAAATATGGATCAAGTACGGATGGATTCTTTTTGATATCTACATTGCTACCAATGATATGTTCTTGTAAAGCCTTAAAGTAGGTAGTTACAAAAAGAAGTCTTGCATATTTCTTTTCTGGCATAATTTTTTTTTATGTTATAATAATACTATCAAAAGACTAACTCCAGGTAATAGTGCAATTCTCTCTCAAATTTTTGTGCCTAAATGTTGGTCATTACACTATACCCAGTTCTTATTAGGTTGGTTAAACAAAATACAACACATGAGAAGTTGTACTATTAGATTTAATGTTGATGGCATAGGGCCAATAGATGTTAACGTGACAGAAAACACGTACAAAAAATTCTCAGAATACTGTAAGAATAATTATCCAGATAAAGACTGGAAATCCTCTGAAACATAATTATTGGTATAGTCTAAAATTTATCGTATCCTATACTTCTTGCGAATCATCTCAGTAACTTTACCTGATTCTTTGACATCATTCAAAAATTCATCCAGATATTTTCCACCTTTTCCCTTAGGATAATTCACATCTTCGTTTTTACGAAGTTCAGCATAGAGTGTTCCAAATTCCCTCATACTGATAGCCTTACCATTCCAAAAATAGATCCTATCATTTGGCCCTTTTTTTCCTTGTACGTAAGTGATTCCCAATTTTGTTAATTCTTCTTCATCTTTGTCCAAATACATCTCACTTAATTTCTTGGTTTATCTGAGAACTGTTACATATTGTTCAAAGTTCCAGTTCAGACGTATTGTTTTTAATATTGTAAAATAGTCTAATGGGATGACAACGTTATTGTTAAGAAAATCTGTAATAAGTGGTGGGTTTGAATTTGGATCTAAAATAATCGACCTTGGTAGTTCAACAAATGGATCTGAAATTTCTAAGGGAATCAAATCGCAAACTAACAACGGACACCATTCATAACCTGCCTCTGCTAGACTATGGATTCTATGAATTCCATTACCTAATATCAAGCGACTTATGTTAGGTGCAAGCTGAATTCTATAAGCAACAGCGAAAGGTAATCCGCCGCCTACAGGCAAACACATACTTTCAAAAGTTGGACTGTTAGTGTCTTTTTCATTTATGGGAATTTTCCTATATTGAGGTGGATGATGGAGTCTAATGTCCTCATCATAACTAGTAAAAAGAAGAGATCCACCATTAGGACCTACCCCAAGGATCTGTCTAATAATTGGTTCTGGTTTTCCAGCAGGTTTGAATACAATCTCAAAAAGATCCTGCGGGTTCATTCCTTGTTTGATATTTACTCTCTTCTTAGCACGCATTAGATTAATGGTAAGCTGAGGCGTTATCAGTTTGGATATTCTTACATTATAGATGCTTGTGGGATGAGAATCGTATGGAGCATAATTTCTTACTTGACTGAGGATACTGTCTATCTGTGATTGTTCTACATCAATAAGTTGCTTTATGTCATCTTGTGTTATGAAAGATCGAGATGGGGAACCACGGTTATATGCATTAGATGCATTTTGCCAAAGCATTTGGATCTTTTCCTTATCATTGGGTTCTGCTATAAAGCCTGACTCTAGTTGAGAAAGTAATGCTTGTTGCGGTAATGCAGAGAAGAGAGTAAGCTTTCTTATTGTGGGACGATATTCAGAATTAATCCTACTTTTTTGTACATTTTTAACAGCACTAGCCAATTTTTCCTTTGATAAATTTTCTTGATTAATTGCGTGGATTTCTGATGCCTTTTCTTCGATCATTTTTTATTCCTTATCTTTTTACTTGCTCATATACGGATTCAATCTCTTGCAAGAGTTGTAATGTTATAATCCCAAATCCTTTCTGACCCATCATTCTACCAAAATCTCCATCTTGGTGCCATTTTCCTGCATTCTTCAACGAATCAATTTTTTCTAAGATCTGAACAAAATCTTTCTTTGTTGGATCGTCCTTAGCAATCTTTCTTAAAATTCTGGGTAGTATTGCATGTAGTACAAACACACCAGTAGTCTTTTGAATGACATGATTTGATGGATCCTCAAAAGGAGTTGGACACAATTCATGTATTGCCTCCCAATATCTGCCAATTATACTGGCAATGACAGTTTCTGATTTACCAGCTAATTCTCCGTCTGGAGGATTAATTACTTTCTTCAGTGAATCGGTAAATGATTTCTGACTAACAATAGTATTTCCTTTTGGCTCATTTGGTAACTTTATTTTGTTGTACCAAATACCATGTTCGTCTTTGTTTAGAAAATCTACAACTCCTATAGCTGTTGGAATCCATTCAATACCGCGCATCAATCCTTTACTGACAAAATTCTGCATTCCCTCTTCCTTGACTGCTTTTTGAAGGAAGCGTTCACCAAGATCAGTTCTTATTCTTTTTTGCGTTCTATTTACTACGACAAATTGTTTAGCTTCCTCGTATATTGGCTGTCCGAACATGATAACCACCGGTATTTCGATGTCATTGTATTTGTCACTAGATTCTAATAGCATCTGTAATCCGCGCACTCTATGTTGACCATCAACTAACCAAATGGCCACATCATCAGGAATTTCTAACCAACCGTCACCAACTTTTACTTTTTCCTTATCTGTATCTCTAATGTTTGCTAATATTGCCGGAGGTGAAATTTCAGAAGCGATGAATCGCGTAAATGCTCTAGCCCTGCTCTCTTCTGGTGATCGTTGGTATCCATTTGGATTATTAGGTCTCCAGACATCAACTTGTGTTTTACCAACTAAATCTTTGGTGGATATAACTGCATTGTACATTTCAAATCCGTGTTGTACAAAAGGCCATGCTTTTACTCTCATGTTGATTCTATTTGGTAATTATAATCTACTTATATAAATTTTATGCATAATCAAGAAATATAATCTAAATATACAATATAACACTTCAGATCGAGGAATAATATAATTCATCTTTATAGTTCAAGTATTGGGGGGCAACCCTCCTGATCAACTTTAAATGTGTATATGTGGTATGGGTGTGGTAGGTCTATGCCAATTAATGTTACTTTCTATGCACACCCAACAGAGACAAACATAAGATCAGATGTAAATAAAATAACACAATTACTGAATAAGTTAAAAAAAGTCAAGAAATTAGACTATAAAATTATTGATACCTCGAAAATGACAGATTCTGAACGTTTTAATGCCTACTCAAGTACAATTGGGCCTTCTGTTTTTAATAAATATGAGGTAAGACGTGTATTTGGAACCAATAGACAAAGCGGAATATTTTTTGGAAAGGAGCAACCTGCATTACTAGTCCAAGGGGACGTTTGGGAAATATTTCCGCACATGAAGAATGGGAAAGTAAAATCTATTGAAAGTTTTTTGGAAAGTTTAGTTGAGAATTTTGATGCAGATTAACATATTTAACCAGTTTTCTATTTTAAGAAAAACAATAGTATTTGAATTACTGCCCAAATTCCCGTAATCAACGGTACAACTACGGCACTCCATTCTTTTATTTTATTAATTAATGATTCTTTTACCAACAAATCTTCTGGCACTGAACATCCCATTATCTCAGATATATCATGAAGAGGTTTGTATTCATCTCCTGATTCAAAAGATGTACATATTTTGATTTTGAAATTGGCAATATCTTCAAACTCTTTAGAAAGTATTCGAAAGTTTATTTTTTCAATCTCGCCAATTCTGAGATTTAACAAATTTTTTAAATGTGTACTATATGACTGCAAAGATTTTGTCATATAATATATCTTAGATTTGCCATTTTCTTCAATAGCTTTTTTAAAACAACCTGAAGCAAAAAATAACCAAAAATCTTTCTTTTTGTTCTGATTTTGAATTTTAACATATCCGCTATACACAGAAGCAAAAATACCAAAAAGTGCTACAAAAAGGAAAAGTTTGTCGGAGGTAATTGTATTCTGATTGCCTCCAATTTTTGGTTTATCTTTATTTTTATCTACCGTCTCTTGATAATATTGAATCATGGTGATTGAAAGTATCAAAATTAAAAGTAGAATGCCAGCGAATACAACTTTTTTTAGGAATAATCTCTCCGTTATTATATAATCATAAGTATAAGTTTCAAAATATAATTTTGAGGTCATCTTTTGCATTGGAGCTAAAAATTTGTAGACAGTAGGCGCAAAGGCCAATATGATGACCCATAAGAAAATATTTCCAAAAGCATTAACATCCATGGTGTGAGAAGATCCAAAGGAAAAAATTTCTGGAATAAATGTAGCGAATACAATAAACATGCTTGGTATTACTACCAGATAAAAAATAACAGACATTCTAGGCGTAAGTTTGTGACTCATTTGATATTCTTAGAAATTTCTTTAAACTCTTTAAACAATTCCCACCAAATCATAAGTTTGCATTACAGCTAGTACAGTATTTCTGGTCATTACCATCAATATCATGATCCTTCTTTGGATGCCTGCAAACCATCTTTTGTTCTGTGTTGTTCTGGCAAAAGTTGTCTTTTGATTGCCTGTAACCATTCGATGTCGTTTTGCAACACATGTTCAAGTGTATTGGCTATACTTTTGAGAATAGGTTCATCAGTTTTACCAAACATTTCAGGACTAAGTACATCTGTCTTCATTTTCTGTTTGTTCTCAAGTAGCATGTCAAGTGCTCTGATTGCTTTCTTTACTGTCATGGTATGATAATGATTTTTTTGTCGATAAATGGATCTGGTTATTTCATTATTTCTAGTGCAAAATCTATAGCCCTGTCTATATCCATCCCTTTATGATGGGATCAACAAAATTTGAACTCCAGGGCTCAAATTTATTTCAGAATAGTAACTGGGTCTTAACAGACTCGCTCTTACATATCGCTAGACGAGTTTACAGTTAATTCAAAAACGCCTTTTTTATTCAAGGCGATTCTAATTTCGTCTCTTTCTTGAAACTGATATTCATAATATAGCTGCGTAAGCATGATACAGTCTTTGTTATTTACCTTCATATTGTAAATTTTATTCTGGAATTTTAATTTGAAGATCTGATCCTTTTCTGGAAGTTCTTGTCGGATCTTTTTGTTTAATCCTAGGTATTTGTATTTAGCCTCACTTGGAGATAACTTCTTGACAAATTCCATAATGTCAATTTAAAATTATTCTATAATAACCTGATCGTATTACATGAGTCATTTTTAATATTAGTACAAACTGAGTACACATGGTAATATTGAGAACAGTAATAGAGCCAACAGAAGACTGGACATTTCGTAAATATGATACAAAGAAATTCACTCATGGTTTTCATCTGTATCCTGCCAGAATGCATCCTGAGATTGCCAGAAGGCTGATTGTAAAATATGCTTCAGAGTCCAAAAAGGTAGTATTTGATCCATTCATGGGATCTGGCGGGGTTCTGGTTGAGGCACTTTTAAACGGAAATAATTCTGTTGGAATAGACGTAAACCCTTTTGCCGTATTACTCTCAAAAGTTAAAACAACTACAATAATTCCAGCACGACTTCAAAAGACATATGAAAAAATAATTTCTAATTCTAAAAGTGACTTTGATAATAAAATAAAATACAATAATGCTCCAAAATCTATGAATCTGTCATTCTGGTACAAACCAGAAGTAATTCATAAGCTAGAGATATTGAAGCATCACATATTTTCATCAAATGAACCGCGTGCTATCAAAGATTTCTTTAAGGTGTGTTTTTCTCTAAGCTCAAGAAAAGCTAGTAACCAGAGAAACAGTATATACAAAATCTATCGTATTGGCAAAGAGAAACTTGATAAATTCAAACCAGATGTATTTGAAATCTTTGAAGAAACATGTTTGAAAAACATTGAAAAGATGACAGATTTTACTGATATGGCAAACAAAAATGCAAGAGCATTTCCATTACTTGGAGATTCACGAAACATCTCCGAAGCATTTGCAAAAGTTCCTGAAGAAATTTTTGATAATGGAAAAGCTCACCTGGTTGTTACATCTCCTCCATATGGTGATCACAAAACTACAGTAGCATACGGACAATTTTCAAAACATCCAGGGTTATGGTTAGAGCTTCCAGAAGAACATCTTTTGGAAGTAGATATTACAGGATTAGGTGGTACAAAGAAAGATGCACTCTCTGATTTGGGTTCTCCATTGTTAGAGTCTACCTTAAAACAAGTACACAAAAATGATAAAGAGTTATCAAAAAATAAAAATCTCTCAAGAGCTGATGATGTGTTCTCATTCTTTCATGATTTGGATTTGTGTCTACAACAAATTTCAAGTGTATTGAAACAAGATCAAAGTCATTGCTGTTTTGTTGTAGCAAATAGGACCGTAAGACGTGTCAAGATTCCTACAGACCAAATTATCATAGAATTGGGCAAAAAACATGGCTTGAGACATGTTGATACAATTCACAGAACCATTGCAAACAAGGCAATGGCAATAAAGAACGCACCTGAGAACATAACTGACTTTACAGGTGAAACCATGACAAAAGAAAGCATTGTAATCTGGAAATATTGATTTTTGAATCTTAATTTGACAGTGTAATCAAAAAAATTACCGTTTCTTGCATTTACCTAATTATCAAGATTACAGCAAGTGAAAACTTACTCTGAATTAGTTAAGGGTCTTAGGAGTATCAAGACAAAAGGATTTGTAAAAACTCACAGAGCGGGACCAACTGGCATAGGAAAAACACTAGAGGACTTATTAGGAATAGAAGAGAATAATTTTGCTGGTCCTGACGGAGAATTAACTGAATTAAAATCTGCTAGAAAAAGTGCTAAGAGCATGCTGACACTTTTTACAAAATCACCATTACCTCCAAGCGCAAATTCCGCATTACTTCAAAAATTTGGATATTCTTCTAAACGTGGTAATGAGAAAAAAGAACTTCATACCACAGTTAATGCTATTTCATTTAATACATTGAAAGGAAAACTAGGTTTCAAAATTGGAGTAAAAAATGATAGAATTGAGATAATCAGTCAAGACAAAGAGAAATCAGAAGTGCCATATTGGGATAGAGACACTTTGAAGAAAAGATTTGAAACGAAATATCATCAGTTGTTGTATGTAAAAGCAGATTCCAAGGGAAGTGGAAAAAATGAAGAATTTCATTTCAATGAAGCTTGGTTACTCCATGGTTTTGATTTTGTAAATTTTATTAAACTGTTAAAAGAAGGAACCATTCTTGTCGACATAAGAATAGGACAGTATTCTGACGGAAGACCACATGATCATGGAACTGGTTTTAGGGTGTTCCCTGATAAGTTAGATTTGTGTTTTTCTAACCGACGACGAGTGGTTTGAGTATAAATAAAGAACCGCCACTAACTTGACAGTTACGAGTAGATGAATCCATCTAACCTTTCAAATTGTATTTTATACCTTCTTCGATAAGGATCATGTTTTTTGAGACTTTCTTGTACAATTCTGGGTGTGCGGTATGAACAGGATAGAGGGTCTTGGCATCAATCTCAGATACTGCTTCAAGCAGATCTTTTCCTCTTGCATGTCCTGAACAGTGGCTTTGAAACTTGTTCATGCTAAAGTGTTCAAGCCAAGCATCAATTCGTTCCTGGGATAATTCTTGTTCCTCATTGTATGGCTCTGAAGATGAATGAATGTACAATGCACCTGACTTTGGTTTCATGTCTATTAATGCAGTAAAACTGTAAAACCCCATGGCACAAAGCACTTTGTTTGGTCTTGCCGCAATTTGTTCTGCAGTCCATGTATTGTGTAAATCAAGAAATTCCTTATCGTTTCCTTTGTAATCTGAATCAGAGTATGAACCAGAACCACGCTTTGGAAGATAAATTATGATATTTTCATCACCAATATTTGGTACATCAAGATGTTTATCCTGTGATAGATATTTTAGAAAATATGCATCATTAATTTTTACAACAAATTTTCTGTCGTTTTCTTTTGCTATTTTAAAAAATGTTTGCAGTCTATCTACATCTTTGAAATTAAAATCTGCAAAAACCAAATTATCTGCAGATGAAACTTTATTTGCGGAATCCTTGTAAACTAGTTCTTCACTTTCTTCTTTTGCATCATCTGCAATTCTTGTTCCTTCTGCTATCAGTGCAATTGGTTTTACCTCTTTTGCCTTTGCAATAAAATCTCTAGTCATATCGGAATGAGTTCCATGTAATCTAATGTCTCCTGTATATGCGATAGGTCCTTCTGATGTGTAGATGATAAAACCATAAGCTCCTGGAACAGAATGGTCTACATGAATAGGTTCAACCTCTAGTGAGCCAATCTTGAATTTGTCACCCGTTCTAAATTCATGAATCTTTCTTGGTATGGCTTTGTCTTTGGCATTGTACGGTCGTGGTTTGTAATCCAGAATTTCTTTTTCCAAAGTTCTTGAAGATCTCTCAGAAAGCGCTTTTAGAATCAAATGACATGCTGCACCCATGTAAATTGGAATATCTTCATGCAGAAACGAGATGTAATCTGCATGGTCAGAATGTGCATGTGTCAACAAAACTGCGTCAATGTCTGGTTTTTCTTCCTTGCGACCTGCCATTCTCATCAAATCTTCACGATAAACGCCAGAAATATCTGGAACAAGTCCCATTGTGAGAAAATCAACTATGCCATTTGAGGTTCTAGGATTGATGTATTCCTCAAAATATCTTGCTCTACGGCTGAAACTCTTACCAAAATCTAGGAAAACTCGTGTGTCTTTGTCTTCAAGGAGTATCTTATTACCTCCAATTTCGTTAACTCCGCCATAGAAAGTGAGACTAGTCAATATTGTCATGTTCAGGCCCAAATACTAAAATGATTTGATTTTTTTCTCATTATTTCAATGCATTAGAACAATTCTCAAAAAATCCACAAGCCTTGCATTTTGGTTTGCTGTTGTGATGCATCAATTCATCCCATTGTAAACACTTTTGAGTAAATCTTGAAGTATAATCAAAAAGTAATTCAGTATGCCTTTTGCTTACAGTATCTTCATATGTCTTGTAAATTGATTTTGTTCTACTATCTACAATATTGATTTGATATTTTTTCTGTGCATGTGGAATTTCAGCCCATCCGCCAAAAGGATCGCAAAAGAAGTTTTGAAATTAAATCCTAAAGATGTTAAGAGGTTTGGAATATCAAAACAAACATTGTGGAATGTAAAAGGAAAAATACAGTTGAATCAAGCAACAAAAGTTTCAAGCAAAATTAAAATCAAATTATTAAATGTGTTTACTTAGCGAATACGTGCTTTTGACAAAAGTGAAATGCTGAAAAGTTTTTCAAACAGTGTTCCTGCAAAGATACGATGGTCGAGATGGGAGTAGAAACCGTAGAACATATTGTTAGTATGCTTATGTTATCCACGCTCATTGCAGCAATTGGGATATTTTGCATAGATACTTCGACTAATAATGTAGTAAATTATGGATTTTCATTCAATTATCATAATTGGGAAAAAATTGACACTAGTAGTACCATATTAGGAATTATTACAACCGCAGCGGCCATAGTTGCCATTGGATTTTCTATTAATCATATTACCTTTTCAAGGGTTTTTGAAACCTACAGCTCACGAAGTTTTCGATTTTTCTTTGAGAAGAAAAAATTATTCAATTCATTTATTGCGTTAATTTTGATAATTATATTTTCTACAATGCTTCTCTTAATGATAAAAAGCCTTCCTGATCCATTACAATTTTTATTTCTAATAATTCTAGTTATTGGATTTATATTTTCACTTGGATTGTTTTATGTAACATTTCATCAAACATTTCGTCTTCTTAATAAATTCGATATTATTGATGATTTAGAAAATATCGTAATACAAGAAATAGAAAGTTTGGGAAATGAACATTAAAACAAAACCTAGTGAAGATAAAACTGCAGGCTTAATCCAGTTTTTAGGTGACATAACAATAAAATCAACAAGTAAACATGAAACGGAAGCAGCTAAAGATGGAATAAACAGTTTGACCAAGATCTCATTAAAATTCTTAGAATTAAAAAGTATGAATGAAGAAATTTACAAGGTTGAAACTAAACCTCCTTTTTTCAAAATTAAACTAAAAAATCAGTTTGTCAGTTATGTATTAGATGAGTTTGATAAGATTTTTACTGAAGGAATTAAGCAAAAAGATTCCACTGTTAACAGACATCTTATTCTTCAGTTATTTCTCATACTAGACAAAACAATGAGGGGACCTAAAAATTGGGCACTTTTAGAGGAATTAGTAGACACGAGAAATGTGCGAGGTTCAGCATATACTAAATTAATGACATATTGTCTGGAAGGGGCAGCAATTCTTGAAAGTAATCTACTTACAAATCATTTAGTCGATATTCCACAGGGAACCATATTCGAGGGAAAATATCACGCAGAATATGTTACAGCCTTCATTAATTATCACATCTACAGAATGACTAAATTGATAATTGAACATAACAGTTTTCAGGCGTTTGTAGATGAAATGGAACATTTTTTCCATGCATTAAGTTTTAGAGATCCTGCGGAAACTGCAGGTAGAATTTCTAGCAATATCTACATGTTAAGTATGTCTGATTTATCTGAGGCAGTAACGAAAAAAACAGAAGAATTAGCGTTTGATGTTGAATTCAACTGTTTCAAAGATTTCACATTTGTCGTGAAATTATCTGAAAAGATTGAAGAATACAAAAAAATTCTCTCTGAAAGTCCCACGCGAAGAATGGACTTGGAATCTATTCAACAGCATGTAGATCGGATCAACGCACAGATTAAGGAATTTTATATTTCATTGTTAATCTACGGTGTTTTCTTTAAGATTGGGGCTCTAATAATATCGAAAGGACCTTCCTACGCAAAATACATGGAAGATCTTTGGTATCATGGTAGACCAAAGACAGAAACCGGTGGAATCATTCTAAATTCAACTCCGATCTCTGAATCAATAGACTGGCTTACATTATATGCTATGTATTCTGGGGAGGGATCAAATTTTATGAATGATTTTTACATGTTTGAAGATTTTCCAGATTCAGAATCATATCATTATCAATACTATGCATTAATGATGATAAGACTAGGCAAAACATTTTCGTTTAATATGGGAAAAATTGATAAAATAAAATCACAACGAGAAGGTGCAGAGTTCCAATATTATTATGAATTGGCGATATACATGAACGTTGATAGGTTTATTGATGCAGTAAAATCCATAGAAAGCAATAAGGAACTATTATCGGTCATACGAAGAGATCCTAATGAAACAACAAAGATTATCAAAAATATCAAAGAACGATTAAAAAAGCTCAAAGAAGACCAAAATAAAGTCCGAAATCTTTTTGCCAAACATGGTGAGATAGATCTAAACAAAATTAATGAAGTAAAAAAACAGATCACAAATCATTATCTCAAAGGTTCAATCGGAGATATAGTTTCATCACCAAAATACAATGTAAATCTCGAAAGTCCTAATTTGATTGAAATAGAAAGTACGGTTGGAGTAACAAGAGAGTTTTTTGTAGAACAAACTATTGTGGCTCAATTTTTGATTGACCCAGCTGTTTCAGAACTGGCTACTAAGGAAATGAATGAAATTTTCAAAGTGATTCAATCTAAGATAGAGCCCATACAACAAGATACTCTAGATTTTGTAGAACAAATCAAATCACACATCAGGTTATTAAAAAACAATGGAAAGAACCCAGATGTAATCCTCATTCCCTTAGATGTAGAGATGGAATTAATGAAAAGTGGGTTGATTGACTATAGCTTCAAAAGAAAACTGAGAGTAGATGACATTGAACTTAGCATTATTAATTCATGGAAAGAGTTTGATTTTACAGACATTGTGATTTTAGATTCAAATTATTTAACAATCACATACAAGGCAGAGAATAAGGAAAAACGCATTGACATTCAGGAATCAAACATGGAAGAAGGAAAGAATCAGGTTCTATTCACTTGCAAGACTGCATTTCTGGTAGAAATTGTTGAACCACAAGCATTTAAGAGAATTATAAATCAAAATGTTGCTGCATTAAAGGTTAAAACAGATACATGATCCTGATATAAATTTCATTTTAACTTTCATTCTTACTTTGATTCATATCTTCATTCATAGTCAAATTGCATGACAGGCATCACTTTTCAGGGATTACAGTCAATGTAATTGTTAAAGGATGTGTTAAGGGACGAGGTTCTGCTAACGATTCCCAAACAAAAATTTGAATCGTATGATCTCCTAAACTCCTTGGAATCCATGGTGCTAATGGTTGCAAAGATTGCCACGGTGAGATCACTCCAGTAACTGAATTAAGGCGCTCTGTTTCGCCTTTGTTATTTTGTATTTGTACTATGTAGGCAAATGGTTGTATGATGTCTTGGTTATTTCTTATAGTTAACCCTATTCTGACTCGTTGATTAATTTGAGGGATAAATACTCTATCATCATTGTCATCTAAAGGGAATATATCTTCAGTTATTACTCTGTTTAGCAGACTTGGTTTCTCTTTTTCAGATTCCATTATGCCTACATGTTGATCATTTTCACTGCCATCGCTTTTGGGTATAGGGTGTCTGTCATTTAGATCAGTCCATTCTTCACTGATTAAAAACAAATTTGCCGCATGATTATAATAATAAATTACTCCGTATTCTCCTTGCATTCCACCTGTGTAGGAATACAAAATTCTTACACCCACATAGAATTCTCCTCCTGAAGTAGCTTGTTTATACTGCTCATCAGTAGTGAGCATCACAAGATTCTGTTTCACAGTTGGCATAATGGTACCAAGTTCAAGTGTTTGTATGATTCCAGATACATGTAAATGCATTCTAGTAATTTTAGTACTTGAGATCAGAAATTGTGCTTTAGTATTGGTAGTTGGCAATTGTCCATAATTTGTATATGATAACACTAACTGAGAGTTTTCGAATTTGAGATTTTCATGTGAGCCTATCCATGGTCTGTTCAATAGACTAAATTTGATCTCATTGAGATGAGTTTGTTTTTTCAGCTCGCCGGTTTGTTGAGCTGCAGAACGTCTTGTTAAAAGTAGGGCCGTAACAGTAGAAATTCCGATTACTGCAGAAATGATCATTCCGTAAAATAGTAGAAGATCTGAAAATGGTTGGACAACAAAAAACTGTGTCTTATCATCTATTTGAATTCCATTTGGAGAATCAGCCAGCATTTGTATAGCTAAATACCAAGAACCAACAGGAAGTTGTTGTGAAAAAGTTAAAACACCTGTATCATTAGAACGCACCATTTTATCATCATATAGTGTCGAATTAGGGAGTGACTTTACAGCATCAGGACTACTGAGTGAACCAATTCTTTCTACGAGCCAAAACGTATGAGTTTTGTTTGTGTGATTGGTAATAACCAGATTCATTGTTACGTGATCGTTTTCTATATGCATGTTGTTGTACCATGGTTTTACATCATTAATGCTTAGTTCACCTTCATGCCATTCAGTATATGCTTTGACACCATGATTTAGGGTAAATGAAGCACCAAAAGAAATTACTATTACAAGCATAGTCATTAAAATTATTCTCACAATCTTTGACATGAAGTTGATTCTTAGATAAAGTATTTAGGAATTCATTCGAATTTTGAAAGATGCGTTGGCTTTATTGTTTTTTATCAGTTTACTGCAAAATCTAGTATTATCTTTCATTATTACTTTGATTCATACCTTCATTCATAGTCAAATTGTAGACCCTTGTCTATACCCGCCACATAATGGGATCGGGCAAAATTGAACTAACTTATTTTCTATCACTTTTGTCATAGATATTCTAATCAGGAGATCCCAGTACCGGTAAAAAGTAATATAGAAGTTGTTCATTATGAGCTTGCAGTGATGCTAATCTCAGTGACTCCGACTAGCTCAAGTAATATTTTGTTAAAGCATTAACTTCTAGTTGAAATCAAAAGTAAATTTTATTCATTGTGAGACTCCGAAATGGTTATAAGCACTCCCGGCGCCTTTTCTTATTCTGAATATTTTGAAAAAAGAGCAAAATCGTGAAATACGCTAGTTCTTATTAGATGACAAACCTATCAATGTTGATATTTTATGGTTTTACAAACTATTAACATTGGTAGTCGTTGTGCACGCTGTGGAAAAGAATCGATGATAACTGATAATGTTACTGGTGAAAGGTTTTGCGGAGGATGCGGTTATGTAATTATTGAACGCATTGAAGAATCAGGCCCAGAACGCACATTTTCAAAAGATGATATCGATAACAAAAGCAGAACAGGTTCACCTACATCGCTTGCTATGCATGACATGGGACTTGCCACAATAATTGGTCCTGCAAACAAGGATTCTACTGGAAAACCTCTAACGGCATCTATGAAAAGTACGATAGAGAGACTGAGAACTTGGGATAGCAGAAGTCAAGTCCACGAACCAGTTGATAGAAACTTTAGACAAGCGTTTAGTGAGCTTGATAGACTAAAAGACAAGCTTGCACTTTCTGATGCTGTCATCGAAAAAACAGCATACATCTACAGAAAGGCACTTGAGAAGGGCCTTGTCAGGGGAAGATCTATTCCGGGAGTTCTTGGGGCTGCACTATATGCAGCATGCAGAGATGGTGGAACGCCAAGAACATTAAATGATGTCTCAAGTGAAATAAATGTCAAAAGAAAAGATGTCTCGCGATGCTACAGGTTACTTTTGAAAGAACTAGATCTAAAGATGCCAGTGGTAGATCCAATAAAATACATGGCTAGAATAGCAAGCAAAGCTGAACTAACTGAAAAGGTAAAACGACGAGCTCTTACAATCTTACAGGATGCAAATAAGATGGAAATTACATCAGGGAAAGATCCTATGGGACTTGCAGCAGCTGCATTATATCTTTCATGTGTGTTATGCGGAGAGAACACGACACAAAAAGTTATTGCAATGGCAGCTGGGGTTACCGAAGTTACAATACGAAACAGGTACAAGGGACTAAAAGAGTCACTAAAAATCTAGAACCTTCAATAGGAATAATCTTATCATGAAAATTCTTAATGCAGTTCCGGGACTTGGAAAGCCTCTAACAGAACAACAGATAAGGGAATTTCTTGAAAGATCAAAGCTCAATCTGCAATTGGGGACAGTAGATGACAAAGGTGAGCCCAACATTCATCCCATTTGGTACCTTTTCGAAAATGACAGTTTATACACAATGACCCCAAAGAAATCAAAAAAAGCAAAGAATGCGCTGAAACAAAAAGTTGTGTATTTTTGCATTGATGACGAATCTTTTCCGTACAAGGGGGTAAAGGGCAAAGGTGTAGTAAAATTACTTGGGGACACAGATTATAACATCAAAATTGCAGAAAAAATAATCACAAAATACATGGGAAGTTTAGAAAATGACATTGGCAGATGGATTATCAATGAGATACGACAAGGAAACGAAGCAGTATTCGAAATTACCCCCAAGTTTTATTCTACATGGTCATTTGCCTAGTTTGAAAAATGAAAATAGTGGGCCAAATTTACGACAATGTAGATTAAAATAAAAAAGAAAAAATTTTTGGATCTACTACTGAGTTCCAGTTGGTGGAGTTGTAGTAGATGGACTTGTAGTAGATGGTTGCTGTGATTTCCAGGCGCCGCCTCCCATATGGTGTCCGCGCATTCCGTGTTCACCGCCAAGCAGTTCTCCTAGTTGCATTGAATGGCCTTGGGGAGTGTTTAACACTTTGCCGTTTCCTGCGTCTACTATTACAGAGTAGATGTTTGTACCATCAAACACACTAAAACTGTAGACAACAGATCCTTGGATCACTGTCAAGCTTCCGCCTATCACCTGTCCATTAGTTACAGCGCCTACAGCAGTGTTTGCCGCACCGGTGAACTTTGTATGGACACTAGACAAAAGCATCTGTTGAAGATTAACAGATCCTTGTATCTGTGGTGGTGTAGTAGGGGAAGTTGTCCCTGAAGTTGTTCCAGCAGTCTGTGCATATGCTAATGATGCTCCAAGAGTAACACATAGTGCTATACCTAACATCACAACAAGCAATTTTTGATTGCTGTTTAGATTTTTTGTATTCATTCTGTCATGCGTACGCTGAGGAGTTTATAATAACTTGTGACACTTTGTTCATTAACATAGTTAACTAACAAAGTTCAATAATCGTTTTATTCTAAATAAATTGTTAGCAACCATGAAAAAAGGATTCGAATTTGGCGATATGAGTGTAAAATTTGATCATAGAGTCACAGCAGAAAACAAGAATAAATCTGGAGATGAAGAACATGGGTCACAGTCACATTCTAGTAGCAATAGAGACATTAAAGAACAGAATGTCTAATAGAAAAAAAGACTTCAAATGCAAAGAATGTGGGATGCAATTTAACGATCCTGTGCGATTAGAGAGGCATTTCAAAGTAGCACATCCAACAAAACATGATGGATTCAGGCCGAAATGGTATTGGGAAAATTGATCCTTCTTCATTATAATGAGTTTTACTAGAACAAGATCAAAATCTTCTTGTTTATTTTGAGAAAGTTATTGTAAAAATCTTGGAATTTTTTTGATAATATGCGATATTGATATTCTGCCTGGTCCCAAAACTATTATTGTTAATAAGATGATAAATGACAGTAACTCAAGCTCCACCCCACCCATACCGGAGAACGCTCGTGCTTTTTTTACGTAAACAATTGCTCCAAGCATATCAATTGCAATAAGACTGCCTGATATTCTTGTCAGTACTCCTACAACAAGAAGAGAACCTCCTATCAATTCCAACAATCCTATAAGGATGCCCATTTCAGCGGGAAGACCTATGCTTGCAAGAAATCCTCCAAATCCGCTACTAAATTTCATTTGACTGTGAACAATGAAAAAAACACCTACAACAATTCTTAATCCAAAATGGCTAAGATCGTGTAACCTGTGTGTTCTAAGAGTGGCTTCAACCATGTATTGTTCTACGCTGGATAGTTCATTATAACTAGTCTTCCCCAAGCTCCTTATCGACTTTATCTCTGAGTGATTTGTATTTCATGAATCTATAGTTCCATTTGGAAAAGAAATGGTATTCTTTTACGGCAATGAACAACAATATTCCAGCAAATATAATAGAAATTAGAATAAAAGTACTAATTCCTAAAAATATGGATCCTGACATAGGGGGATGTTGTGGGATGGGCATATTCTTTATGACAGTGCCATTTTGTGCAACTAATTGAAAATGCATTCCTTGCATTGGAATATTTGGAAAATTTTCCCTCTCCACTCCTTCTAGATGTCTAATGTTGTAAGCAGGATGTCCAAGCAGTACTCCTCCCAATACCAGAGCAACAGGGGCAAAAAAAAGTGCCGATGCAATAAAAATCAGAAATAAACGTCTTGAACTATTCGTATGTACAAGAAGATCATCTAGAATTCTAAACAAGTTTTCTGACGCGTTTTTATCGTCCTTGTTTTCTTTGAAATCTTTATCATCTGGGTTTTTTTCTGGCTCTGACATTTTAACATCACTAAGAAATATCCACTTAAAACACTTCGTTAACTTTGTTCCTCATACTTTCGCTCTTTTCTTGGAAACATATCTTCATATGGTTCTAAAACTAGCCTACAAAATTCCCTTCCTCTTTCAGTTACAGCATATTTTATCATCTTTTTACTTCCCCACGGCTGTTCTGTTTTTTTTATAAATCCCTTTTTTTCTAGACTGTCAAGTATTTCTTTATGTTTCATTAGATTTAGCCCACAGTAGCTTAGAAGCGATGTCTGATTCATCTCACCATGCTCTGTTAATTTTAATATGATGTCCTTTCTTATGTAAACTCTGTCTCTATATTCATGCGACAAGGATATCGCTTTGTGGGGCATTAAATCAAGTATTAAATTTATATAATTTTCTGATACAGGAATCTACAAGAACCAAAAATTGAATTTTATGCCTAATGATCGCACACATAAATTCAACTTGGAACAGGTTATATCTTACGATGCTCATTATAAGATAATGATCACATTAGGAGATCTATATGAAAAAGAATGCTAATGAATCAAACGATATCTATGATACTTGCAAAGAAAATGTTGAGCGATATTTCAGCGAGATAAAAAAAACAACAGCTAGTTATCTGCAGTCAGTAACAGACCTTCAACAGGAAATAATACGATCATGGAAGAACACTATAGATTCAGCAATTGTTCTGCAGGAAAAATTCACTAAAAAATCAGGATCGAATTCAAGTCTTTTTGAGGCGACAGTAAAAATGGTAGCCGACTTGTCTAAAGAGGTAAACAGGGCACAACAATTACAAAACGAAATGTTGCTATCCTCACTTGATGCTATGAGGAACTACATTGTAACATTCAACGAAAATGTAAATGCCTTTACTGAACTTAGGGGCAAAGTAATCGAGTCTTTTATTCCATTTATACCACAGGTTGATCCGGAGACGATAAAAAAAGCAATCTCAAAATTTAAGAAAACATCTGACAGAATTGAGCTTGCAAAGGTAAAATCATAATCTGCAATTACTGTGTCAGCCCCCAAGTGCAAACTGTATCAAAGAGAAGACCAAATGTAGCAGAGTCCTATCCACGTGTATTCTTGTAATACATACACAGGCGTATCTAAAATCCTCCTAATAATATGTCGTGGTGGTATTGAACTACGAAAAAGTATCGGTAGAAGAAATGTGGAAGGTAATAGAAGATTTTGGAATAAGTCGTGCCATGTTAGAAAGAAAGCATCTGACATCTGAGCAAGTAAAGAATCTCTATATGTTGATAATGGGCAAAAACAGTAGTCATCAACCAAAAATTTAAGATCAGTGCGAAAGTTATGATTTGTGAATGGATAAAATTAAGAAAATTGTTATTGATATAGATGATCTGACAAAGGCACAAATCGTTAGAATGATTCTTGAAAAACAAACTGAAAAGGCATTAGAAAAACTAAGCGAGTTTTATCATGTCACTCCTCCCCAAATAGTCGTTGGAACCATAAAAGGAAAAAGAAGAACTGTATATGCTCTTTATGTTCAAAAAGAAAGAAAAATTTATGCTCTAAATTCTGAGATATTCTTCAATCCTTTTGTGGTTTTGCACGAGTATTACCATCACATACGAACAAAGCTTGGAGTGCACCGTGGTTCAGAAAGAAATGCAAATAAGTTTGCTCAAGAATTTGTGGATGCTTACAAGAAAATTGTAGGAAATGGCTGATAAAACCTAATTAATCTCTGACTTTTATGCACCAAATGATCCCCATTACATACTGTTATAAATGATAGCCACCACTAGGTACGATGTTAGAAGTTACTAAAAAAAATGAAGACGGCCTTTTTTATGATAAATCAATATTAGAAGACGGAGTCGAGTTTATCGGATTAATTAACAAACAGGGGAGGATGGAAAATACCCTCTTCAAAAATGAAATCAATCTGACAAAGGAAAGAAAAGAGATGTTTTCGATGGAGCTTATGTTGCAAAGCTCCATGCAAAGCGATTTTGATTCCGAGTTTGGATCTGTTAGTTATACCGTGACAGAGAGAGAAAAATCAAAGTTTGTTTCAATACTGACTTTTCCATATATCATATTAGCTATAATGAAAAAAAATATAGACCATATTGCAGTGATTAACAAAATTAAGACAAAGATACGAAATTTTGAAAATCTTAACAAAAAATCTCTCTAGAGACATCTTTCACACAATCAATTAAAAGAAACACCTCCATTTTGATGTCATTGGCAAAATGCGATGTAGCTATAATTGGAGGGGGATTGCTTGGAACCTGCATCTCATACTGGCTTTCAAGTCTTTATGATATTGAAGTCAGTGTGATTGAAAAAGAACAAGAGGTTGCAATGCATACAAGCAGCCGCAATACTGGTGTTGTGCATTCTCCTTTCTATCTAAATCCAGACAAAAAGGGTAAGCTTGCCAAGGCAGCCTTTGTGTCCCATGATCTATGGAAAAGGTTTGCAGAAAAAAAAGGCCTTGCCTGGAAGACAGTTGGAACACTAGAGGTTGCGTTAGATGACACCCAACACAAGATACTAGAAAAATATCTAAAATGGGGTGTTCAAAATGGAATATCTGAAAAAGATCTAGAACTTCTTGACGGAAATGAAGTAACAAAAAAAGAGCCAAACGTATCTTGTCACTCTGCAGTATTTTGTAAGACTGATGTTGCTGTAGATTACGGGAAACTAACGCAAGAACTAAAAAATGAATCACAAAAAAATGGGGCTAAATTTTTGCTAAACCACAAGGTAGAATCAATTGAAAACAAAAAAGAACCGGTCATAAATTTTGAAAATAAGACACAACTGACATCTAATTTAGTAATAAACTGTGCAGGAGGATACTCACTTGATATTGCAAAAAAGTTTAGCATTGCTACAGAATACTCCAGTCTTCATTTCAGAGGAGAATATTGGATTGCACAAAAAGAATACGCTGATTTAGTTAAAACAAATATCTACTCTGTTCCAAACTATGCCGACTTTCCATTTTTAGACCCACATTGGATTTTAAGGTCTGATGGAAGAAGCGAAGTTGGTCCAAATGCAGTACCTGTACCAAGCCCTGAAACATATTCTGGATATGTTGGAAATGTAGAGACATTTATCTCAAAATTAGCTGATGTGGTTACTGGCAACGCAAAAAAGCTTCTCATGAATGCTGATTTTATGAATCTGGTTGCAAAAGAATGGTTAAGCTCCGTCTCCAAAGTTGTTATGATTGAAAGAGTACAAAAGTTCATCCCAAAAATAAAACCTGAATATTTTTCAGAGCGTGGTACTGCAGGAATTAGAACTCCAATCATAACACCAGAAGGAAAATTTTTGCCAGACGTTATAGAACTTGAAGGTCCAAACTCGTTCCATATTTTAAACTATAATTCTCCTGGGGCAACTGGTGCGCCAGCGTACTCTGCCTATGTTATAAAGACGTTACAAGAAAAAGGGCTACTAGATTATCCTAAAAATCTCAAAGAATCAATTTGGAATTTCGAGAAAGTCACGTAATTTGATAGATTTGCCAATTCCTAAAATGGCTTCTATTTTTCTTCTAATTTCCAAGACTTTCAGAATGTCAGCATCTCCTTCACAAGTACAATAAATTATAAAATCTTCATAATACCAGACTAGCTGATTTGCCTTTGTTCTGGATACATGGGAAAAGACAACCTTGCCCAAGATTTTGTCAAATTTTTTCTCTATCTGTTTTGTGTTGTACAGGTCTAAAGATAGTAGCTCCTCTTTTCTTTGTTCCTTGACACTGAACTTTGCCTGTTTCATCCTGTTTGTGATTAATTCCCCTTCATCCCCAATGATTTCCACATAACGCATAGAATTATCTACTGAAAGGATTTCGTACGCTAGCTTGGTAGCATCCACAGTTGGAAATCCTAAAATTTGGACTTTATATTTTGCATGTAACTTTTAGAACAAACACGGTATGCTTTTGATTCTATTCAAAATTGCCCTTATAGATATAAAAATAAGGTTACCAAGTTGTTTTGACTTGATATTTTCTGTCCATCCAGGATATAACACATTGGTGGCAAATTCCCTTAAATGCGTTGTATCTTGGTTCCCAAATCATCTTGGCCTTAGATTTACAAAGGGGGCAAACAGTTTTTTTGTGTGTCTGTAGCTGTTGCATTCTTTGTTCCTTGGTATGACGTTTCTATTAGGAATAGTATGTACTAAGAACATACAAACTCTAACTCATGGATTTTTATGGCCTGAAATTAGAACCAAACTCAATACACTAAAAGACAAAACATTAACAACATCAGGCACAAAAGCAAACGAGTCTCCTATAGAGTAACAAGAGAACGCCCGTCTGTTAGAAAAAATGCGGACAAGATCTTATCTTTTCCATCTCTAATCAGATGTAGAAACTGTAGGGAATTATCTCAAGAGTTCACCCCAGACCACTCACCAATCCCTACAATTTCGTTTTTTCCTAGATTTAGTGATCCTGTGGTTTTACGTTCAACAGCATATTCACAGGCACAAAACGTGAGTATATCATTTTTAACGATAAAGAGTAAAAAGGCAAAACACCACCTCCACGAACAAAAATTTCTATTGCTAGGTAATGACTAAGTTATGATTTGTTTGTTATAAAAAAATACTTGCGAGTTCTTATCTCTTTAGCCGCCTATTAGATGTTAGAAACTGGTTTGGAGATGTCGACGACAAGTTGTACATAGTTCTGAAACCTTCTCATCCCTACAGTTTCAGTTTTTCCTAGATATGTCATAATTTGAAGAACTAGAATGTCTGTAATGATATAGACAAGCTAGAGTTCATCACAAGCGCATTGTACAATATTCTGTGGAAAATAAATCCAGACTCGGGATAATAGAAGTGGAATCGATTTCAAAGCAGAGTTTAAAAAAACAACCCCTCTGGATTTGCTATATATGCAACTTGACCTTCAAAGACGAGGTTTTCGCTAATTTACACAAAAATATTTCAAACCATCAGGCACGACTATTAGATTAACACACATTTTATAGTTTAAATGAAATAGGCATAAAGTTCATTGATAATTTTTGAACCTACAGATTTACTAATTATCTAGAATCTTTGTACAGGTTTTGGATCCAATACTACCATCTTTCTTCCAATAGAGTAATCACTACCACATTTTGGACAGTTAAAATTATTCCATCCTATTTGATCAAGAACGACCTCTTCATCTGAATGGTTTGCACAAGTTAATCTTTGTTCCATGAAAAAACGCGGGTTTCTTTTTTAATAAACTGTTGTACTAGAATTTATTTGACAATTGTAAGAGTATAGAGAGCAGCTAACATAGACAAGGAGTACAAATGATATCGGAGTTATATCTACGTCCAATTGTTTTGTCATTCCCAAATTTGGCAGATCTTTCTTAAATCTTTTAATCATGTCGATCATATAGTCAAAATGAGTCGAATACCCTTAGAGGCAACCTTACAAAAAGTAAGGAACGGCCTAAACTATTCCATCTCTCCAAGCCTTGCTGTCTTACTTATCGCATCGATGTTGGTAATTCCACTTTGTATCTCACCTTTGTATCTACGAACTGTTAGCGCAGAAGAATTTTCAAACTCTACACTTGCAAACTCTACCTCACTTGTTACAAACTCTACCTCACTTGTTACAAACTCTACCTCACTTGTTACAAACTCTACCTCACTTGTTACAAACTCTACCTCACTTGTTACAAACTCTACACTTACCAAGTCTACACTTGTAAACCCTACACTTGCAAATTTCACTGTACCTGGTGCAAACTCTACTCTTGCAAATTCTACTGCACTTGTTACACACTCTACACTTGCAAATTTCACTGTACCTTATGCAAACTCTACCCTAGCAAATTCTACTCCACTTGTTGCAACCTCTATATCTGCTCATTCGATAAACGGTACTTCGTCATATCAGAATAACACCAACAATAAAAATCCAATTTTGAATTCAACAATACTGTGGGAATTCAAATCATTAAAAAAGTCAACTGCACAAGGAGATGTTAAAGTTGAAAATATTACGAATAAAAATTCACTCACCCTAAGCGGGTCAGGATTCTTACAAGAAACTGTTAGTTCAACAAAAAATCTATCTGATTTAACACTCTCAGTATGGATCAAGCCTGATTATAGTCAAGGTTCACCACAGTTCACAGCTATTAGCAAAGAAAATTCTTTCAATCTAGCGGTTAACAATCACATCCCACCGACTCGGGTAGTTGTTTTTTCTGTATTTGACGGAATAACATGGCATTCGGTAAATTCAACAGTGCAAATTCCAGAAGAATGGACCCAGATTGTTGGAACCTTTAACGGTAAACAAATAGGCATTTATGTGAACGGAAATAAAGAATCAACCTCGGCCATATCTGGAGTCCCAACTATTTCTGTAAACGGAAAGCTGGAGACAAAGACTGTTAACACCATTTCATCAAACGCAGATATAGTCATTGGAGCGTATCTTAATAGCGTAAGAGGTAATCCATACAACCTTTTCTCAGGTTCACTTGAAGATGCAAAGATTTATGATTCACTTCTGAGCGATTCGCAAATCTCAGAATTATACCATCAGAACATTCATTCAAACAATCAAACAACAACGACTCCATCATAATTTTTGAACCTATTTCTCAATTCAGACCAAACTTAATATTTTGTGGTACTCTAGCAGGCTTGTGCTGCCTGAACACTGCTCAATTAGAAACAAGGGAGTAGACTGTCCAATGCCTCCTGAATTTATCATATCTATCAAGGTTCAAGACGATGAATACATGGTTGGAGTAACATGTGATGGACACAAAAAGTCATTTATGGAAAAACTAGAGATATTGCAAAAAGAAGGCAAGGTTCCAAACGGAACGATTCACTTTACTGGTTCGAAGGCAGTTGGCACAGACTGTATTAGAATGGATCCAAACGACCTGATTCAACTTTAGAAATAAAATTAAGGGTTGTTTATCATCAATAAAAAAGAAAGGACCATAGAAAAATCTAATGCAGAATCCCAGCTAGTTTCTGTATGTGATTGGATTAGTTACCGTTTCTTTTTCTCGTTCTTGCACCTTTCTTGCCTGCTGCTACATAAGATGCATGTGATCTCTTTTTCATACTAGAACTGGAATGTATAGAGTCATTAAATGAAGCTAGTCACCAATAGTTACATGGTTAATTGGAATTTTTTAAGCTGATAATAGATAGTAAAGTCAAGGAGATTAAGAAATATGGGAACTTGTTCAATTTGCAAGAAAGATAATGTTGATACTACAAGTGGAGTCTGTGGTGACTGTATAGGTAAAAACAGAACAAAAAACAGTCAAAATAGAAGAACTGTTAAAATTGTAGTCATCATTGTGATTTGTGCTGTAGGACTTTACAATGGATTAGGATACTTGGCTAACTCTGACATATTACAAAATACAGTTTCAAGCATATCTGATAAAATCCCTGGTACTAAAACAATCACAAACCAAGTAGCCAAAACTACTGGCACTATAATGAACGCAAGCTCAAGTATTTCACAATCGGTACAAAGTACAACTGAAAGCCTAAAACCAAAACCCCCTTCCACGAAGGAGGAATTATACCAATATGCACTACAAGTCATAAACGAAGACAGAAAAAGCCACGGCGTAGCTCCAGTAATATTAAGCGATACGTCCTCTGCTCAAAATCATGCTGATGACATGTTAAACGCAAAATACTTTTCACATTGGAATACAAATGGGGTAAAACCGTATGTTACCTATACAAAACTCGGCGGAAAAGGAGACGTAGCTGAAAACATTAGCTATGTGGAAGCTCATTGCCTGTCAGGAAATTGTTATTTCAATTCATTTGATCCATTTAAACAAATCAATGATAGTGAATACAGAATGATGTATGATGATGCCAAATCTAATTGGGGACACAGAGATAATATCATAGACCCAAATCATACCCATGTGAATTTAGGTGTGTCATATGACAATGAGCGTTTTTACTTTGTAGAAAATTTTGAAAATAATATTATTAATTGGAATACCCTACAAATGATTGGAAATCAACTCCATCTAGTTGGAGAAATGCCCTCTGGTTATTCGGTACAACAAATTGAGATATTTTCTGACCCAAGCCCCAAAGTTTTGATGGAACAAGATTTGGATAATCAATTGCCATATAACTCTGGGCATTATGACCAAGGAGATTTTGCAGGAATAATTGTGCCTCAACTTGGTATTGGCTATTATTATCCAGAATGTGCCAAGGGGAAAATGACAATTAGTTCTAGTACTGGTCAACTATGTATCGATTATACTACTTTTATAAACACTAGCTCAAATGGTATTGACATTTCTGTTGATGTCTCCAAGTGGATGGGATCTGGATTACATACGATTTATGTAGATTTGAAAAAGCCAAACGGTGAGCAGGTTGGCGCTACTTCGTCGACCTTGGAATATTTGAAATGATAATCTAAAATGGAAAAAAATGGAAAAACACCAGCTGAACAAGCTGGGATAAAGCTTGATCTAGGACAGAATAAAATAGAAAATCTGATTAAGTTAGCCTCAAAGAAAGGTTATCGTTTATCTCCAGATAGATAATCAATTACTAGACCTATAAGAACGAGTACCGCCAAAGCTCCTATTACATCTCCTAATGAAGTAGCTTGATTTTTTTCCATTTCTAAAAGTTGCCTTAACTCTTCTGCTTCATTTATTGTAAGTACCCTCATTCGTAATTTCTCTGTAAGTTCTTGTCTTCTCTTAGCTTGTTCTGGTGTTATTCTACCCATCTCTTTCCTCCACTCTATTAGCTATAAGATCACTTAACAGTCTTATCACATGATCTCTTTCAAATTGTTTTAATGCAGTGATAATCGGATTATTTTCTAATTGTCTCACTCGCATTTCTAATCGGATAATGAATACAATCGCTGTAACACATGGTACTACTATTGCTAGAATTATTCCAATCATATTCCAATCAAGTTCTGTCAATTAGCCAGATCAAAGAAATTATTAGTATTTAACTTCAATGCGTATTCATATACGATATACAAACCCCGAAAGTTAACACCTAGAACAAAAACATGATAAACCTCGATAACTTACCAGAGCTTTAACTATCTAAACCAAACTCTAGTTATCAGCTCTAATGGAATCCATGCAACAATCAACCATGAAAGACCTTCTATGATTTCATTATTTCTTAATTGCGTGTCAGTAGCCTTTTGATTTTGAGGTATCTGAATTATTGCAAGTCTATTTGCATCAGCTTGTAGTTTTTCTGTATAAGGTTTTACTGATACTATAGTTTCTGTAAGCCATATTTCAACCGTAGAACCATCATGTCTATTTGCTATTATGAACGGTGTTACATCTCCTTCGGTGGTAGGGATGAGTCTCAAAACTCCATTGTATAACAAATTGTTATCCTGTAATGGAGGTATGAGCCATAGATCCTTATTCAAATGAGTTGTGACAAAATCATTGAGATTTGATGAATTCATGCGAGGATCTTTTTTAGATGAAACAAAAGTTAGGAATATTGAAGTTGGCTTGCTATCTGGTTCAAGTTGTGCCGTAAAATTAGCTAATATTGGGTTGCCTACTGCAAAAGTGTCATTAGTTTTCATATCAAACATCATGTATTGAAATTTTATGTTTGAGATGTCACCTGTTATTTTTTCTTTAGGAACAAAATAGGGCTTATCAAGTACATATGGAGTTGTAGATATTCCTAATTTTGAAATATCAATAGGAATCACTTTTTCATTTGTATCAGATAAATTAGTGACACCCTTAACTAATGGATAAAGGCTAATTGCGAAAAAAATGATAGTAAGTATTTTCTTATCACGTAGTAACACCCTTTTTCTCTTGATCTTGTATTAAATAAATTACTCCTAATAAAATTACTAGTGCCATACTAATTACTGTCATCAGAATGAATGGTAATGATTCGTACATTAGGCTCAAAATTGTACTACAAATGTTTAGTATTCCTATTCCTATAATTCCATACAGGAGAATTATTGAGGATTTCAATTGGATGCATATCCATTAAAACATAACCCCCGAATTTGAACGCCGAGATTTTTGTGACCAAACACCCAGCTACCGAACAGATCTAATTTTCATAATATTTATTAATCAAAGGGCAAAAAATCCGAAAAATGAACCGCTATAGGCACTCAGACATATAGATTCACCTATAGATCTTTACTTGATAGATTGGCTTTTTCCCAGATAAAGAAAGTATTAGATTTTTGACACAAGTCTCAGCCATTTCTTTTCGCGTCTCTACTGTTGAACTGCCACTGTGTGGCATAATTACAACATTTTCAATTTTAGCAAAAGGATGGTTTGCTGATATCGGTTCTTTTGAAAAGACATCTAGTCCAGCTCCTCCTATCATCTTTTTCTTTAATGCAAAAACTAAATCCTTTTCATTAATTATTTTACCACGCGCTGTATTTACCAAAAACGCAGTTTTTTTCATCTTTTTAAATAGTTTCAAATTTACGATTTCATTTGTTTCTATAGTATGTGGTGCATGAATGGAAACAACATCGCTTTTTCTAAACAATTCATCCAAGGTACAATATCTTACTCCAAGACTTTTTTCCTCTTTTGCAGATAGTTTCTTTCTATTATGATATATGATATTCATCTCAAAACCTCTCACTCTTTTAGCTACCGCCTTGCCAATTCTTCCCATCCCAAAAATTCCCATAGTCTTGCCATAAAGATCAGTTCCCAAAAACTCGTATGGCCCAAAGATTGCCTTCCACTTGTTTTTGCGAATTAATCTGTCTCCTTCTCCAATTCTTCGAAATACAGCAAGCAATAACGCCATGGTAAGGTCAGCAGTTGCCCGAGTCAATACCTCAGGAGTATAGGATACAACAATTCCTTTCTTTGTGGCATACTTGGCATCAACATGGTCATATCCAACACTATAGGTACTAATTGCCTTCAGTTTAGGTGCTAAATCAATCACATCCTTGTCTATATCATCATATGGATAGCAAATCAGACCGTCCACATCTTTTATTTTTGATATTAGCAAATCTTTTGGCATTGGAATTTTTCCAGTATGAACCTCAACATCATATCGTTTCTCTAGTTCTTTTACAGCAAAATCATGTAGTGGTCTTGTGAGTAAAACTTTCAACTATTCTCTTCACAAAAAGACAGATTTTAAGCTTGATCCATTAAATAATAACTGTTTTTATTTATGATGAACATGATATAGATACATGGAGATAATGGGAAGAGGTTTTCGGCAGATAATGCAAGAATCTCCAGGATATTTTCATATTTTCATGAAATATACTGGATACAAGTTATTTCATAAAAAAAGTCCAATCTACGGCTCTGCAGATATAATCAACGTCTGCAATTTGCACTGCACACACTGCTACTGGTGGCTAAACAGAAAAGAGAACGAGGAGCTAACAGTAGAACAATGGAAAGAAATCATTGATAAAAAATTCAAGAAAAATCACATCTTTATTGTAACTCTAGTTGGCGGCGAACCAACAATGAGAATGGATGTCGTAAAATTATTTGCAAAGGAATTTCCAAAGCGAGCCTGTGTGGTATCAAACGGCACTTTCCCGCTACAAAAAATCCCAGGTCTTTACTTTTACTGGATATCAATTGATGGCACACAACAAGTCCATGATAGTATACGTGGACAAGGTACACATGAAAAATCAAAGAAAAACATCATGGATTATATCAGTAACAATGGAGAAAAGGCATGGAAGGACATTTGGATTTCCATGACAATAAACTCACAAAACTACAAGACAGTAAGAGATGTTATCGAAGAGTGGAAACCACATGTAAACAAAATAGGATTCCAGTTCCACACACCATTTGCAAAAGGTGATCCTCTGTGGTTACCATTTGGCCCAGAAAGGACAAAGGTTGTAGACGATATCATTGCAATGAGAAACAAGTACCCTGATTATGTCATAAACCCAATAAAGCAGCTAGAATTAATGAAGAAAAACTGGGGTGGCAAAGGAACTACCCCAGTTGACTGTCCCACATGGGCTATTCTATCAGTTGATCACATGGGAAGAGAAAAGAAGCCGTGTTGTATTGGAAGTGCAGAAAAAGGTTCGATGCAACCAATCTGTGAAGATTGTGGTCTTGGATGTTATTCTGTTCTTGTTGCTAACGGAATGAAAGGCTAAGTTTCCATAACAACTCATTTATAATAAATTGCTGTAATCATACCGACTTGAAGAAACACAAGGATGAGTTTGCAATTTGTGTCCAATGTGCAAATCCAATAGAGAAATGTGTTTGCGTTTGTCCTTTTTGCGGAGAGCGTGACAAGTGCGAGTGTGCACTTTTTGATGCAGCTACTGGCGGTTAGTCATACTATTAATATTTGATCAATACCTAGGTTCAATATGGTTTCAATAGATCTAACGTGGGTTATAGGCGGTCCACAAGGTGGAGGAGTAGAAACTGCTGCTAACATTTTTGCAGGTGCATGTGCAGCATCTGGATTAAAAATATTTGGAAAACGTGAATATTATTCCAATATCAAAGGAGAACACAGCTACTTTGGCGTTAGAGTTTCAGATAAAACAATTCGCTCTAATGTAAACGGTATAACAATGCTTGCAGCATTTGATGCAGAAACAATATTCCGACACGCAGATGATGTTTTCAGTGACGGTGCTATTGTTTACGAGTCTGATCTTGTGCCAATCAAAGTGGATGAAGTTCCACCTCTGGATGATCTATTTAAAGAAAGACTGGTAAAATATCTGACATCAAAAAACAAGCCACTAACAATTCAGGGAATGCTTGATGAAGCCAAAGAAAGGGGAGTCCAGCTTTATCCTGTCTCATTTAAGACGATTTTATCCAATTTAGCAGATGAGACGCAAAACCCAAAGCTTAGAGGCATGTTTAGAATGCTCAATGTCCTTGCTGTTTCTGTATCTCTTGGACTCATGGGTCTTCCACCTGACACCTTACTCAAATCAGTAGAAAACATCTTTTCAAGAAAGCCACAGATTGCTGAGATGAACAAGCACGCAGCAAACTATGCGTATAACTTTGCTACAGCAAAATATGCAAAATACAAGTACCAACTATCATCAATTCCAAAAGAACCAGATACAATCATAGTACAGGGCTTTCAATCAACAGGTCTTGGAAAAATAGCAAGCGGTTGCAGATTCCAGTCGTATTATCCTATCACTCCAGCTTCTGACGAAAGTGTATTTTTAGAGTCAAATGAAACTTTCGAAGTAGAAAACAACAGACCTGGTTCCACAATGGTTGTACAAACCGAAGACGAAATTTCTGCAATTGGAATGGTAATTGGTGCAGCACTTACTGGAACACGAGCTGCAACAAGTACATCAGGTCCGGGATTTTCTTTGATGGCAGAAGCTCTTGGCTGGGCTGGAATAAATGAAGTGCCAATTGTTGTAACACTATACCAAAGAAGTGGACCATCAACAGGTCTTCCAACACGACATGGTCAAGATGATCTACAGTTTGCAATTCATGCAGGCCATGGAGACTTTCCAAGAATTGTTTACGCATCTGGTGATATTGAAGAAGGATTTTACGACACTGCAAAATGTTTCAACTATGCAGAAAATTTTCAGCTCCCAGTTATTCACATGATGGACAAGTTCATTGCAAGTACAGTTGCCACTGTAAAAAGATTTGATCCAAAAAAAATTACTATTGAACGGGGCAAGCTTTTAGAAAAAATTGACACCCAAGATTACAAGAGATTTGCTCCGTCTCCTGATGGATTATCGCCACGCTCAAGGCTAGGATTAGAAAATGGAATCTTTTGGAATACAGGAGATGAGAGCGACGAATATGGTCATATATCCGAGGATCCTGGAAACCGAATTAACATGATGGACAAGCGTGCCTCAAAGCTAGAGCTTGCTCTCAAGACAATACCAAAAGAAGATCAAGCTACAAACTTTGGAGTGTCAGAGTTTTGTGTGGTAAGCTGGGGTTCTACCAAAGGACCAATCCTAGACGCAATTGAGATGTTAAAAAAAGACGGACTCTCTGTTGGATTTGTTCAAATCAAACTATTACAGCCATTTCCAACTGATTACCTAAAGTCTTTGCTAAAGGGAACAAAAACAATTATCGATATAGAGGCAAACCAATCTGGCCAGCTTGGCTCGTTACTTAACGAACACTTGGACCACAAAGTGGATTATTACATTTTAAAATACACGGGAAGGTCAATGACTTGCACAGAAATTTATGATTCACTTAAAAAAATACTACAAAACAAGGCAGAAAAAAAACAGGTGCTAACATATGGAGTCTAACTTATCAGATTACAAGACAGAGGTCCACAATGACTGGTGCCCAGGTTGTGGAGACTTTGGTATAGTAAATGCAATACAAATGGCATTAGCTGAAATGGAAATTCCAAGACACAAGGCTACACTCTTTTCAGGAATTGGTTGTTCTGGAAAGACGTCGCACTTTGTAAACGTCTATGGAATACATACACTGCATGGACGTGTCTTGACATTTGCACAGGGTGCCAAGCTTGCAAACCCAGAGATGACAGTTGTTGCAGCAGGAGGAGATGGTGATGGATTGGGAATTGGTGCTGGACATTTTATTGCAGCTGGAAGAAGAAATGTGGACATGACATACATTATTTTCAATAACGGGGTATATGGTTTGACAAAAGGACAAGCTTCTCCAACTCTCAAGCTAGGATTGCAAACAAAATCACTTCCAGAACCCAACGTAAACCAAGCAGTAAATCCAATCGCACTTGCAGTTGCAAGTGGATTCACATTTGTTGCAAGAGGATATGCTTATGATGTCAGACAACTCAAGGACTTGATTATTGCTGCAGTAAAACACAGAGGACTGGCATTCTTAGATGTTCTACAGCCATGTCCTACTTACAATGATATCAACACTAGGGACTGGTTTGCAGGAATGGATAACATCGATGAGATGACAAAAAAACCAAGGCCAAGAATCTACAAGCTTGAAGAAACACATTTTGATCCTGTCGTTCATATCGATTCACCAGAGGAAGAAAATGAAAAGCTAACACAAGCACTGATAAAATCAAATGAATGGGATATGAAAATTCCAACAGGAATTTTCTACAAAAACGAAATTGTTGACCCATATGACCAAAGGATTGCAGAAAGGGTTCCAAACTATCTTGAAAACCCGCCAGCTATTCAGCAAATCTCATCTAAGGGAAAATCAATTACTGATATCTCAAAGATCTTGGACTCACTCCAAGTTTAAAATCAAGATTTCATGTCAAATCTAGCCCTACCAACGCTCTTGGAAATTTTCTGTGTCATAAATTCAACCTCACCTTACTCTGACATAGGTTGCACATAGCAGCTACCACCACCTCTTTTCATGTAGTATTGCTGATGGTATTCCTCCGCTTTGTAAAATATCGACGCAGGTAAAATTTCAGTCACAATTTTATTTTTGAATTTTCCAGATCTTTCAAGAGCTTCTTTTGACTTTTTAACAATCTCTTCTTGTTCTGGTGTGTGAAAGGAAATCATGGAACGATACTGCGATCCTATGTCTGGCCCTTGTCTATTCATTGTAGTTGGATCGTGAATAGACCAGAAAACATCTAAGAGTTTTTCATATGGGACCTCGCTTGGATCAAATTGTATTTGGGCAGCCTCAGCATGTCCTGTTTTGTCGGTGCATATGTCTTCGTATGTTGGGTTTTCTAGTCTTCCCCCAGTATATCCTACCATTGTGGACTTTACGCCTTTTGTCTTTCTGAATGCTTCTTCTACGCCCCAGAAACAACCTGCAGCAAATGTTGCTAATTGTATATTCTTATTATCCATGTTATCATTCGTGTTTCCTTCTATAATTACATTATTGTAAATTAATTCCAGATCTTTACCAATTCTCAAATGGCATCAAGAGCGACTAGACAACTGTGATGCTAGATGGCTTTGTAGTAAAAGTCCGTTCTTTAGTGCAGACACTGTTTGCTCACATGAAGTGAAAAAACACAGCTCACCGCATTTTTTTGTATTATAGTCTGATTTGGTAGCCAACAAGAACGAAATAAGTTATTAGCATGATACGCTTGAGTGTCTTTTATCTTTGAATATATCCGAAGTAAACAAGGTATTCCGTAAAGCTATAATCAAGGGCTACTTTGAGCCAAGTCTTTTGAATCTTGATTTTAAAAAATCTAACATCAAACATCCAACAATTCATGACGAAGGCCTTATGCAATCACACCTATTGCATCTTTTTTTTGACATTGATACAGGTGGGGACTATCCTGATGGTGACGAGTGGTTTATGGCAGAGTTTCTTTTCCCGTATAGCATAAAACTTCCAGACAACTTGAAGGGACCAGATTATTTCAGTACAATGTCAGTTGGAGAAGGAAAAAACTTTTGGCGCCATCGAGAACTAATCCGTTACAAATATGGCAAGTCAAAAAAATTAGAAGAGTCACTTGATTTTTTGGAAAAAAAATACCGAGAACTAAATTCTCTTTTAGAACCACACGAAAAAGAAATCAAGTAAGTTTCCATTCATTTTGTGAAAAAACATATGTATGCTGAGAGTCCTCAGTGTGTAAATTCCATTTTCCAGTTGTTTCATCAAACTCATAAATTACATCTATGATGTTTTGCGGAATTTTTCTTGGGTCTAGCTGAAAAGGAAGAAGCTCCAAAACAAAATCTATCTTGTCTATTGCTGTGTTAAACCAACTGTTCTCCAAAAGATCTACGATAAAAATTATGTTTGGACTGCCAAAAAAACGAATGAAAATCCGTATCGTCCTTCCACTTCCTCTGCGTCTTTTTAGTTCCTTTAGCAGTCCCTTTACTTTGCCCCATCTTGAAATTCCAAACCACTTGAAAAATGCCTCGTTGAATGCCAATGGTAAAGCAATATCTAGCATTGTGGGATAGTCTTCGTATTGTTGCGGATCCGGATGTTCTTCTACTCTAAACATACCATTTAGCAATCCATAAAGGACTTCAAGCTCCCAAGGAGAAATCCCATAATATTTTAGCGATGCAACAAGCTTGGGGCTCATCATATCTATTAGTAAAAAAATCTAATTAAAGGTTCACTATGATTGAAAAATTTTCTAATTATTTGGAATAATAAACAGGATAACCAAAAGACTCCATAGTTATCAAGGCCCTCATTTCTTGATCTTTTTGTGCTTGTTTCATTTGGTCAACGTTCTGCCTGTCCAAGTGATTTCCAGCATATGAAGTGTCTTTTCCAATCAATATTGTTGTTGCTTTTACCAACTCTTCACCTTTTTCATTTAGCATATTGCCGTTGGCATCATATGTTAATTCTGCTACCTGATTGTCTTTTGTATCAAAGAACCACAGAACATTACCACCAAGACTTCCCTTCCAAATTTGGTCAGAGTTTGAAATATGTGCAAATAGAACAGGTTTGATGTATCCCGCACTTTCAACTGCAAGGTCAGCATCCTTTAGGTTTGAATATACATGAAGATAGTTTGGAATCTTTGCTGGTTCAGGTGCTTTTGGTGCTTCACCTAATAAAATAGCACCATTAACAATTGCATCGTTCTGTCTACCTTGATTGTCCCAAACTCTGACGATCACATTACTATCTGTCATGTCTTTGACAGGTGTAAACTTGAATGTCGTTGTCAATCCGTATGCAGTAAAGTCATTTCCTGCACTAACATGTGATATGAATCCATTTGGATCGTGTATCTGAACACCATCTGTTTTATCAATACTTATCCAAGTATCTGCATTTCCTGTAATGGTACCCTTTCCACCAAAGTTCAAGAATACCATTACGTGTTGCCAGAATGGTGAGCCTCTTTGCAATTCTTCCTTGACTGATATTGTTGCTGGTTTATTCAATGGCAATGCCTGCTGGGGAATTTGACTAGTGAATTTTGAAATATCAAAGGTTTTTCCATCAATTGCCAAGCCATCAGTAAACGTCTCACCACTTATTCCACCAAGGGATGGCTTTGATAATGATGAAATTGGTGATTCGCTTGGATGGAATTGTGGCAATGCTACTATGAAAAATGTTTGAGTTGCATTTGCAATGTGACCCAAGTTATCAATGATTCCTGCATCAACGGTGTAGTTACCTTGTGCCAAGTTTATAGTTGGAAATGTCCAAGTCAAAAATCCATCTGAACTTGTTGCATTTACAAATCCTGTTCCGTTAAGATTTACTTGAACCATTTGAATTCCAGTTGAGCCGTCTGTTGCAGTACCTGAAATTGTTGGATTGTTAGATGAGACTGTGGAACCAGTTGGTGGACTGGTTATAGTAACTGTTGGTGCTGTTGAATCAACAGTAAATGAGATTGTAGTTGACATTACAATATGGCCTGCCGAGTCAGTAGCAGTTGCATTTACTTCATGAAAACCATTTGCAAGACCAATAGGTGATGGAAGTGACCAACTTGTTGCTATTGGAACTGATGCTATCGTACCATCAATATCAATTGAAAGAGTGGCAACACCTGCTGGACTAGAAAGAGTTCCAGTGAATGTTGGTGAACCAGTTCCAATTGTAGAACCGCCAGTTGGGAATGTAATTGTAAGTGTTGGTGTTGAAACAAATGTATAAGTTTGTGTTCCTATTAGGCTGTTGCCTGATGCGTTGCCTTCATCATAATTTAATACTAAAGTTGCAGGAATTGGAACTACAACAAAACCTGTCGGTCCTGTTATTGTTGTTGCAGTGATGGAATTTGTTGGGTTTGTTCCATCTATTGTATAATTGAGATTGTTTGTTGCATTGTTTTTAGTGATCTGCACATTGAATGGTGCAAAAAATGTGTTGGTTGTCGCGTTTACAGTCGGAGTGGAAGGAGTTGTTGTTGCAAATGCATTTTGCTGTGCTATACCAAAAATAGAAACCGTCAGAACTAGAGCAAAGATTGCAAGTTTTAGGTGTGTCCTCACTTTACATTCAATAATGCCTTTCACCTGCCCCAAATACCAAACCTTCATTACGACAAGTGAGCCATGCCTAAATACATTGAGGAACTCTTTTTCCTGATACAAAAGAAGCGAGGTCGTGCTCTATTAAATCAAATCTAGACTACAAAGTCTACTTGGCAACTCTTAATTTGTTACAGATACACGGGAGGGGAAATTCCCTTTTTACTCTATCGATAAACTCGTTTGCTTGCCTGTTTTTAATTCAAAATAATTTTACTAAATGAAGGTTCTAAACTGTTAGGATGTATTTTAGCAGATAAAACGAGCCTATTGTTCCAATTACAAATACCATTGGCTTCCATGCAAAGACTGGAAAATTAGGAGTCTTTAGCTGAATTTTATAGTTGTCAAATACAGCATGTACGTATTTCTTTATTTTTTCATTCCAGATCTTGTATTCTACTTGATGTTTTTTCAGTAGCATCTCTATTTCATAAAAGACAGGAGTTCTTTGGCAAAACAGATGCTGTAGATAATCCCTTGAAACCTCAACTTCTGCCTGTATGGCAACTAATCCCTTTTTCATCTCAAGCAGTCTTACGTGCATCTCCCATGGTTTTTTCAATTTTAATGAAAGACCGTGCCCTATCTGAAATGGTTGCTTGTGTTCAAATTTGACATGGGTAAAGCCCTCGTTTGAGAATATCTTCAACAACTCTTCAACGCTTTTTTTGACAACAACACTAAGCTGTTCTACACCGTTCTTATCAACTGATATCTTTGTCCTTTTGCCTCCTAGGAGAAATATGGTCTTTGGATATACAGTTTGGAACTCTATCATAGCTTGCCCTCCCTGTAACCTCTATTAAAAGTATGACTGTTCTATTTTTTCGTTCCTAGTCCACGAACGTAGACACACTGATCGTGAGAGATAGCCATCTCGTGGGGGTCAATCTTTCTGTCTGTTATTTGTGCCTGAGAGTTTTTTATGACACAAAAAGGGGTTGCATCTGATCCCTCTCCCATCTTGAGGTTTGCAATTGATGCAAGGTTGTCCGCTATTGCCTGAAACGTAACTTTGAGCGGATTTCCAAAAAGATCCTTTTGGCCACGTATGTCAGAAACTGGTTCAATTCCCGCACATGCAATGGCAACACCTGTTGTGCCAACTCTTGCTGGCATTAGTCTACTGTCAGCGATTATGATTCCAACATGGATGAAATATTTCAAGAAAATTTTTCGTCGTAATTGTTCTGCAACTAGATATGAATCTACAGGATACAAAATTATCTTCCCCTTTTGTGCGTTTGATTTGTCAATTCCTGCATTTGGGGCCATTATATTATCTGCAGATGTAATTACAAATCCAGGCACTCCACCAAATATAGTGTCAGACTCTCGAAGAATGATCTCTGCAATCTTGGGATTGATTTGAAATTTTTTACCTAGTAATTGCGATTCTTCAGATGGAACAACTTGATTATAATCAATCACTCTGCCTTGGGAATTTGCAACAAATTTGCTTGATATCACAATTACATCTCCGGTTTCTAGGGATATCTGGGATCTTTCCAAGGAACTAATCAAGGACTCGAAGAGATCAAATTCTTCTGTTTTTACCTCTGACTTTATGGGATAAACAGAAAGAGACATGGGTGTAATTTCAAACCTTGTACTTTTTAGCGTTCTGTAATATCTTACACATAAAAGAATTTAGTCATCCTTTCAAGAACAGATTCTTCGTCTTCATAGTATAGGCGTAAAACGGATTTTTTCTCAAGTGATTTTAACAGATACAAAACCCCGCCCTTTCTAATTTTTTTAATATCTTTAATGATGTAATTTTTAGAATCATTTTCTGATCCTGCTATGCGCACTCTTTCCCCACGACTGAAGTTGTGCATGTTTTTTGCAAAAAATGATTGTAGATTAATCTTACTCATAAATTATCAGTGTACAAGAGAAATTACCAAACCTACGTCAGTTTTTTAAACCATCAAAAAAGACAGCTCTCATGATTGTGCAAAACCAGAAAATGTAGCAAAGCTTGTGGTACGCGGATGTGCCATAATGGAATAATCCTTTTTTAACATAGAATCAGTTTATTGTGATGGGATTATTTAGTAAAAAAGAAGAATTTTGCTCTGTTTGCAAGAAAAGCATTTTTCATAAACATAAACCAAAGCGTGACTGGAATGTTGAGGGTCCACTATGCGCAAATTGTTATGTGGATGTAATGAAAGGGTATTATGAGAAGAATGATGAAAACAAATGTGTTCTGTGTGGTGCAAAACCGGGATCATTTAGCTTGTGGAAACCAAGGAAAGAATGGGAACTAAAAGGCTGGCTTTGTAAGTCTTGTTTTGATGAAAAAGAAAAATCAAATAATGAATCAAAAAAATTTTGTAGTATGTGTGGTGCAAAACTTGGTTTTATCAGTTATAGCCCAAAAAAAGAATGGAGCATCAAGGGATATATCTGCAAAAATTGCTGGAATTTGCAAGAAACAAAATCTGATGCCTAAAGGTCTGTTTTACCATTTTCTTCTGCAAACCTTTTAATTTCAAAAAAAGCCCACATTTCTCAAATGAGGATGAACATAACAGAAAAGATACTTGCCAGGGCATCTGGAAAGACGAGTCTAGCTCCTAACGATGTCGTTTTTGTTAACGTAGATAAAGTAATGGTTCACGACGTTTCTGGCCCCGGAGTGATAGCCGTATTTGAAAAATTGAAAAAACAAGGCATGAAGATAGAAAAGCTTTGGGATCCATCCAAAGTATGGGTTGCAGAAGATCATTTCGTTCCTTCTGCTGATAAAATATCAGCTCAAAATATTGTACTTCTTACCAATTTCACAAAACAGTTTGGAATTCAAAAACACTTCAAGTATGGAATGGGTCAGTACGGGATTTGTCATACATTATCACACGAAGAGGCAATGGTCTTACCAGGTGAGGTCTACGTCGGAGGAGACTCTCATACTAATACCACAGGAGCCCTTGGAGCATTTGCGGTAGGCCTAGGGCATACCGATGTTGCCTATGTTCTATTAAAGGGGAAGATCTGGTTTAAGGTACCACCTACACTTTACTTTAAGCTAAACGGCAAGTTACCAAGCCACGTGATGGCAAAAGATTTCATCCTACAAATTATTGGTGACATTGGTAACGATGGTGCTGCATACAAGACAATGCAATTTGGAGGCAGCGGAATTTCTGAAATGTCAGTTGAAGAACGTCTTACTCTAACAAACATGACAACAGAAGCTGGAGCAAAAAGCGGAATCATAGAGCCAGATCAAAAACTTAGAGATTATCTAGCTGCTAGAGGTGCAACAAAATACAACGAGGTTCACGGAGACCAAGATGCACAGTATGAAAAGATATACGAATACGAAGCATCTGAACTTGAACCAACCGTTGCAAAACCATTCTCCCCAGAAAATATTTCAGCTGCAAGGGATTTGTCCTCAATTGAGCTGGACAAGGCATACATCGGTTCTTGTACTGGTGCCAAGCTTGAGGACTTGAGAGCAGTAGCAAGTATTCTCAAAGGAAGACAAGTAAAGATTAGAACCGAAATTTTGCCAGCCGCAATTTCAATTTTCAAAAAGGCAATGGACGAAGGACTTCTTAAAATTTTTATGGATGCCGGAGTAGTTGTCGGTCCACCGACTTGTGGTGCTTGTTGTGGGGCGCACATGGGAGTTTTAGCAAAAGACGAGGTCTGTATCAGTACTACAAATCGTAACTTTCCAGGAAGAATGGGTCATATAGAATCAAAAACATATCTTGCATCACCACTAGTTGCCGCAGCATCTGCTGTCACTGGTAAGATAACTGATCCGAGGGATTTGAAATGAAGGGCTCTGTAATAAAGTACGAAAGAAATGACATTGACACAGATGTAATCCTTCCAGGTCCGTACCTTAAGATTCACGATTACAAAGAACTTGCAAAACACGCAATGGAGGGCTTGGACAAAGACTTTCATTCCAAAGTAAAGGAAGGCGACTTCATAGTTGCAGGACGTAACTTTGGGTGTGGTTCATCAAGAGAACACGCTCCAATTGCACTTTCGTATTCAGGAATAAAGGCAGTTTTGGCTTTGTCATTTGCCAGAATATTTTACAGAAATGCTGTCGACGGCGCATTTTTATTGCCAATCGAAATTGATGAAGATGCATACAAGGATATTTCGCAAGGCGATGTGCTTGAAATTGAAACTGTAAAAAACGAGATAAAAAATCTAACCAAAAACAAGACCTACTCAATGAAGCCTTTCCCAGAATTAATTGGAAAAATTGTTGCTGCTGGTGGATTGTTTAATTACAAACCATAGCTAGTTTCAAATTTTACTGCATTATCTTGTTTTGATGACTGAGAACCAAGAAGTTTTACTGTGAACCAACATCTTTCTGTTTGGTCTTATCGTCTTTTGATTTTTGTTGGGCTACAGCCTTTTTGGTGCTTTCTAGGTATGCAATGGTAGTTCCTAGGTTTCCAAATCCCATTGAATTGAGTGATTCTGATGGAACCATAACTATAGTATTTCCTTGAACCTTTATCGATTCATATAGCATGTTGGATTGTCTTAGCGCATATGCCACAGGATTATCGGCATATACTTTTGCTGCCTCTAGAAATTTTTGTGCAACCAGAACTTCGGACTCTCCATATGTCACTCTCGCGCTTTTTTCACGCTCAGCCTGTGCTTGCATTGACATTGCAGATTCCAACTCTTGTGGTATTATTACCTGGCGAATCTCTACACCAGTTACTTCCATTCCCCAGTTGCTTGCTTCACTTGAAATTATGGTTTTAATATGCTGATTGATCTCTTCTCTTTTTGAAAGTACATCTTGGAATAATGAAGAGCCTATATTGTTACGAAGTGTTGTTTGAGAAACCTGTTGTATCATTTGGTTAAAGTTCTCTACATTTAGTATTGCGTCTTTAGCTCGATCTTCGATTATTTTGTAACGAAGTATTGCGTCAATTGTTACTGGAACGTTATCTTTTGTTAACATTCTTTCGGCTTTGAACTCACTTACTTTTTCTCTTATGTCTACAACAAGAATATTGTCAGCAAACGGCAGTCTTGTTTGAACACCAGGACCAACCTGACTTTGATATTTTCCAAGTCTAAGTATTATTGCTCTTTCATATTGTTTGATAATCATTAGAAATGCAGAAATAATTATTGATATACCTAAAGCAAGAGATCCGTACATTATCAATTTATTATCAATTGCCAAGCCGATACCAATACCAATAAGGAGAATCAATATTCCTAAAATAACATGATATCCAGAACCCTTTTGTTTGACCAATCTTTCTGATAAATTAAATGGTAAATATCCGCTAGACAATTTTTTGTACCAATTGCTATGAACATGTACCTGCATTTAAAGTGAGGCGTATTATGATGAAAAAAGTAAGATGGTGGATGGATGGCAGATAATTATTGGGGTCTGGAATTTGATCTTGCAGGGTAACAATGTACAATTATTTTTCATTCTGCTACCAATGCCCACTTTGTACAGTTAGAAAAAAGATTTTCTAGTTAAAATGACGGTCTAAATTTCACATCAAAGCCAGGACAATTGCTTGCAAATTCTTTTACTGTGATAATCTTGCATATTTTCATTTGCAGCTCCGAATGTTCTAAAAACTTCTTTCTACAGATAGGACATCGTTCAGGCAAGTCCAATAAATGAATTAGGAATTGGAAACTATAAAAAGATGATTTATCTGTTAATCAGATTTTCACTTTAGATATTAAATTTACTCTATCATTCTTCATTAAATTACTAATAATGAAACTTGAATAACGATCAAAAGGATCAAGAAATACTATTTATGGAGGATTTTGAGAGGCAGAAGATGATTGACTCAAAATTACATAAATTCAGATACTGCTAAATTAACAGAAATTTTGAAGCTAGACAATTCTATTAGGTTTGTGGGGAAAATAAAAAATCGTAAATTGCAATCATTTGTGAGAAGTGCAAACAAAACCCCCTTACTTGATGAGGAGTTGGATAACATGGCCCATTATCAAGCCTCAGTCAAAGCAAGCATGGAAAATATGTTTGATTGTAGTCTTGGCAAGACAAATTGGATAATTACCTCAAAAGAAAAGGTAAAACTAATCACACTTTTCTTGGATGATGGCCTGCTTATCTTATCTACAGAAGCAAATGGAAACCATGATGAAGTAATAAGAAAAATTCAAAGTTTGAATGTGAATCTCTAAACTAGTCTATTCATAAGAAATTTTTTTAATACCATTATATCTCACATCTACAGAGAATCTCTGTACATGTCAAGAACACTATTTGAGAAGATTTGGGATTCTCATGTTGTGGTACAACAAGACGATGA
>Ga0209515_10001039_pt1 | contig 48066 bp, 44 predicted proteins | sample Subgroupgradi54m_FD_187454 | JGI IMG/M metagenome (GOLD analysis project Ga0209515, IMG submission 187454) | Subsurface groundwater microbial communities from S. Glens Falls, New York, USA - GMW60B uncontaminated upgradient, 5.4 m (SPAdes)... ... | reverse complement strand
GAAAGGTAAAGGTTAAAATGATTCAAATGTCCGTTAAGGAAATGCTCGAAGCCGGAGTTCACTTTGGGCATCAGACTCATCGTTGGAATCCACGAATGAAACCGTTTATTTATGGAGCGAGAAACGGGATCCACATCATCGATCTTCAAAAAACTCTGGGGCTTTGTCACGATGCCTGTGAGTTTGTCAGTCGTGCAGTGGCTCAGGGAGGAACGGTTCTTTTTGTAGGAACTAAAAGACAGGCCCAGCCCATTATTGAGGAAGAATCCAAAAGAGCCGGAATGTTTTTTGTCAGTCATCGTTGGTTGGGTGGTACTTTGACCAACTTCCGAACGATTCGTGCCTCCATTGATCGTTTGAAAAATCTAGAAAAGAAAAAAGTAGAAGATGGTTTGCAAGGCTTGACTAAGAAAGAAAAGCTGATGGTGGAAAGAGAGATTATCAAGCTCACTCGGTCGTTTGGTGGTATCAAGGAAATGAACCAACTTCCATCCGTTCTTTTTATTGTGGATCCTAGTAAGGAAACCATTGCCCTGCAAGAAGCCAATCGCCTCAAGATTCCTGTGGTGGCCGTGGCAGATACCAATTGTAACCCTGAAGGCATTGATTATTTGATTCCTGGAAATGATGACGCTTTAAAATCAATCCGTCTTTTTGCAGCCAAAGTGAGTCAGGCATGTTTGGATGGTTTGTCCGAACGACAGGCTGTTTTGCGTGATAGAGCAGAGCAGACGGAATCAACACCTCTTCCCAAAGAAGTGGCAGGTGCTCAGGGTAAGGCCTTTGTGAGTAAGCCCGATACTTTTGAAGGTGTAGTTGTCGACGGAACTTACAAAGCCGCTTCGGGTCAAGAAGACATTTAACAGGATAGTGACACATGCTAGATATTTCAGCTGAAAAAGTAAAAGAGCTTCGTGAAAAAAGCGGAGCGGGTATGATGGATTGTAAGCGGGCTCTTGCTGCCAACGAAGGAGACTTGACCAAGGCCATGGATTACCTTCGTAAAGAGGGTACCGTTAAGGCCGCTAAAAAAGCAGGTCGAGCGACTGCAGAAGGTTTGATAGGTCTTGCGGTTTCAGCGGATAAAAAAGCAGCGGCTCTGATTGAAGTGAATTGCGAAACTGATTTTGTGGCCAAGACGGATCAGTTTATAAACTTCTTAAACACATTAGCTGAAAAAGTTGTGGTTTCCAAACCTGCCGATCTTGATTCTTTTTTAAATCAAAAGTTGGGAGACGTGACTGTTCAGGAAACTTTATCTGGACTCATTGCCAAAGTGGGAGAAAACATGGCCATTCGCCGTTTCCGTTTACTCAACGCCGGTATGAGTGAAGTTGTGGCTGCTTATGTGCATGCAGGTTCTAAGATTGGTGTGTTAATTAAAATGAAAGGCGAGAAAGCGGATGAGCTGTTGGCTCGTGATATTGCTATGCATAGTGCGGCCATGTCGCCATCCTATGTGGATCGGTCTCAGGTGCCTGCGTCGGTCATTGAGCGTGAAAAGGAAATTGCCAAGGCTTCTCCCGATTTAGCAGGAAAGCCAGCCGCTATTTTAGATAAAATTTTAGACGGGAAGCTCAATCGTTACTACAGCGAAGTCTGTTTGCTCGACCAGCCTTTTATTAAAGACACGGTCGGCAAGAAATCTGTCGGTGCTTTTTTAAAGGAAAAAGCACCGGGAGCTCAAATCATCGAAATGGTCCGTTTCCAAGTCGGTGAGGAAGTCGCTTGAAACCTCATTATCAAAGAGTCCTTATCAAACTTTCAGGGGAGGCCATGGCCGGTTCCGGCAAGTATGGCATTGATCCCGAGTTTGTTCGCAGTCTCAGCCGTGAAATTAAATCCGTACATGATATGAAGGTAGAAATCGCCGTTGTGATTGGCGGAGGGAATTTTTTTCGTGGGGTTGCCCAAGACTGGATGGATCGTGCGGCAGCGGATTATAGTGGTATGTTAGCTACGGTGATTAACAGTCTTGCTTTGCAGGATACTTTAGAAAAAATGGGGATCTACACCCGTGTTTTATCGGCGATTTCGATGGAGCAAATCGCCGAGCCTTATATTCGTCGTCGTGCGGTTCGTCATATGGAAAAAAAGCGTGTGGTGATTTTTGCGGCGGGAACAGGAAACCCTTATTTTTCTACCGATACTGCCGCAGCTCTTCGGGCCATGGAAGTACGAGCCGAGGTGATTTTAAAAGGAACAAAAGTGGATGGGGTCTATAATGCGGATCCTTTTAAAGATAAAAAAGCTAAAAAGTTTAATAAACTTTCCTACATCGATGTTTTGAAAAAAAATCTCAAGGTGATGGATTCCACGGCGATTTCACTGTGCATGGAAAATAAGCTTCCGATCGTTGTGTTTGATTTATTTACCAAGGGAAACTTGAAAAAAGTAGTTTCGGGAGATAATATCGGTACCACGGTTTCTTAAGGAGAGGTTAAAATGGATCCAAGAATTCAGAGTGAGATGAAACAAAAAATGGATAAGTCTCTCGAAGCTCTGAAACATGAATTTTCCAGGCTTCGAACCGGTAGAGCCTCTATCGCTATCTTGGATGGTGTGAAGGTAAGTTATTACGGTAGTTTAACACCCCTCAATCAAGTGGCCACGCTCACTGTTTCTGACAGCCGTACGATCACCATGTCTCCGTGGGATAAGGGGGCCATTCAGGAAATTGAAAAAGCCATTCATAAGGCTGATTTAGGACTTCAACCCATCAATGATGGTAAGGTTATACGTATCAACATTCCGCCTCTTACCGAAGAAAGACGACGTGATCTTGTCAAAGTTGCAAAAAAAGCTTCTGAAGAAATTCGTGTGGCTATCAGAAATACGCGTCGTGAAGCGAACGAGGCTGCCAAAAAACTTCAAAAAGATTCCAAAATATCTGAAGATGATCTGAAAAAATGGGAAACGGAGATTCAGAAGTTCACCGACCAAACTATTGCCCAGGTTGATACGTTTTTGGCCCATAAAGAAAAAGAAATTCTGGAGGTCTAAGGGCCTCTATGTTACCCGATCTTAAAAAACTTCCCCAACACATCTCCATCATCATGGACGGTAACGGTCGTTGGGCCAAGAGTCGCGGGCTTCCGCGTATTGCAGGCCATCGACGCGGGAGTGAAGTGGTCGATGATATTGTGACCGCGTGTCGTAGTTTGGGCATTCGCTATTTAACTCTCTATGCTTTTTCGATGGAAAATTGGGCGCGACCCAAGGATGAAATTACGGCCCTGATGTTTCTCCTCAAGGAATTTTTAATTTCTAAAAGAGACAAACTGGTCAAAAATGAAATTCGTCTTTTATCAATTGGAGATGTGGAACGCTTACCTCCGGATGTTTTAAAAACGTTAAAAGAAACAGAAGAGCTCACCTCTGGTTTTGATAAGATGTGTCTGATTCTTGCATTGAGCTACAGTGCTCGTGATGAAATTGTTCGTGCGGTCAATTCTATTTTAAAAGAAAAAGAAAAGGGTTCTTTTCGAGACGATTTTATTTCTGTGGAACGTTTTTCTGAATATTTGGATACGAGCGGAATTCCGGATCCGGATTTAATGATACGAACGAGCGGGGAACATAGGATCAGTAACTTTTTACTCTGGCAGTCGGCATACTCCGAACTTTATTTTAGCGAAGTTCCTTGGCCTGACTTCAACAAGGATCATTTAATTCACGCCATCGAAGAATACCAAGGGCGTGAAAGACGTTTTGGAAAGATCTCCGAACAGATAGCCGTCTAATTATGCTTTTTCAACGAGTCCTCACAGTTGTTATTGCCGCTCCTTTTCTGATTGCGGCTATTCTTTGTCCACACGTTTGGGTTTTTAAAGGAGTTGTTCTTTTTTGTTTGTTGGTGGGATTTTGGGAATTTTTTTCTATCGTTGATTTTTCCCGTCATGAACGATTTTTTTCAGTCACACTGGGGACGATCCATGTGGCGTTTCTGTTGTTTTGTCCTGAAGCGTGGCGATGGATGTTTGTGGAGAGTATGGTGCTTCTTATTGTTGGAGCAGGTTATTTCTGTTTTTTCTTTCGTCATGCTGAAAATATCACTGGGCTTTTTCAAAAGTTGGCTTTGCTTCTTTTTGGATGGATCTACGTGGGTAGTTTGGGAAGTCTCGTAGGGCTTCTTCGGGAAGGAAGTTTGGGACTCTTTTGGGCATTTGTGCTTTTAGGAATGACCTGGCTCAATGATACATTTGCTTATTTTTCTGGAAGTTGGTGGGGTCGTCATAAATTAGCGTCGGCCATTTCTCCTGCAAAGAGCATTGAAGGATTTTTAGGGGGGATTTTAGGAAGTCTGTCTGGTTTTTTTCTGTTTTGGGTTTTATTTTCTAAACCTATTCCTATGGTCATCGGGATGACGATGGCGTTTGTTGTTAGTTTTGTAGGTCCTTTGGGAGATCTTACAGAATCTCTTTTTAAAAGAAACTTTGGAGTAAAGGATTCCGGTCGCTTCATACCTGGACATGGAGGCATGTTGGATCGTATTGATGCCTTGCTGTTTAATGCACCAATTGTTTATTTGTTTTCCAAACTGATTTAATTTCCCTCTCCCTTTGACGGGAGAGGGTTACAGGCCGAATGGCCGTGAGGGTGTCGTGAAAAAAATAGTTATTCTTGGCAGTACGGGATCGATTGGAACGCAAGCCTTGGATATTGTGGCTCGCCATCCGGACAAGTTTCAGGTGGTGGGTTTAGCCGCAGGGAATAATGCGGATCTCGTTCGTGAACAAATTATAAAATTTCAGCCCACACTTGTTTCCGTAGCTCAAGAAGACACGGCGCGTGCTCTTCAGCAACACTTTCCAAAAATTAAAATTTTAGTTGGCAACGAAGGACACTGTGAAGTGGCTCGGCATCCAGAAGCTGATTTTGTTATTTCAGCGATTGTGGGTGCTGCCGGTTTGTCGCCCACGATTGCTGCCATTGATGCAGGAAAAACGGTTGGTTTAGCCAACAAAGAAAGTCTCGTGATTGCCGGTGAATTAATGACTCGTAAAGCTCGAGAGAAAGGTGTTCTGCTTTTTCCCATCGATAGTGAACATAGTGCGGTGTTTCAGTCGATCGTTGGAAATCGTCTTCAAGACGTGAAGAGAATCATTCTCACCGCTTCAGGCGGTCCTTTTTTTCAGCGTTCCAAAGAAAGTTTTGCTACCATTACTGTTGAAGAAGCCTTGAAACATCCTAATTGGAAGATGGGTCCAAAAATTACCATTGATAGTGCGACTCTCATGAATAAAGGTTTAGAAGTCATTGAAGCGGCCTGGTTTTTTGATCGAAGTCCGGAAAAAATAGAGGTGCATATTCATCCACAGAGTATTATTCACTCGATGGTGGAATATATCGATGGATCGGTGATGGCCCAATTGGGAGTTCCCGATATGCGGTGTGCTATTTCTTATGCGATGGCTTATCCTGAGCGTGTCGAATCGGGCGTCAAAAGCTTAGATCTGACTGAAGTAGGTACTTTGAGTTTTTTCAAACCCGATCCAGAAAAATTTCCTAGTTTAGGGTTGGCGTATCGAGCTTTGAAAGAAAAAGGAACGATGCCGGCGGTTCTCAATGCGGCGAACGAAATTGCTGTGGAAAGATTTTTGAAGAAAGAAATTCGGTTTACGGATATTCCCGTTCTTGTGGAACGAACGATGAATCAGCATCGCTTGGGCCCTTTAAAAACATTGGAAGACGTCCTTGCGGCAGATCGTTGGGCCCGGGAGACGGCGCGAAAGGTGGTTTCATGACCATTCTTTATTTTGTTGTTGCGTTGGGAGTTTTGGTGTTCATCCATGAGTTTGGTCATTTTATTGCGGCCAAGAAACAAGGCATTGGTGTGGAAAAATTTTCAATTGGCTTTGGTCCCAAACTTTTTGGATGGACTCGTGGAGAAACAACCTACATGGTTTCGCTTCTTCCCTTTGGAGGCTACGTTAAACTACACGGAGAAGATCCTGAAGAGGAGGGTGCAAAGGGAAAAGACTCCTATTCGGCACGTCCCATCTGGCAACGATCTCTCGTTGTTTTTGCCGGGCCCGCCATGAATCTTGTTTTGGCTCTTGTTCTTATGCCTATTATTTTTATGCTAGGTCGCTATGAGCCAGTTTTCTTGGATCAGAAGCCGGTTGTGGTTGGTGTGAGAAAGGATTCTCCCGCAGAAAAAATTTCTTTGAAAAAAGGGGATCAAATTCTTTCCGTCGAGGGAAAGACTTTTGAAAAATGGAAAGATTTATTGGACTACATTATTCTTCATGCGGATCAATCGGTAGAAATGAAAGTTGGTCGTGGTGAAGAAATTTTGACCAAAAAAGTGGTGATTGGAAAGTCACTCGAAACACACGCCGGTTTTCTAGGTGTGGAACCAGGTTATTTTATTGGCAATGAACCTATCGTAGACGAAGTGAGTCCGGATAGTCCTGCACAGGCGAGTGGTTTTAAGTCCGGTGACGAAATTTTGCAGATTGATTCTGTTCCCGTAGAAAGCTGGACGGATATGTCGGATAAAGTCAGTGCGAGTGGTGGAAAGAAACTGGCACTGACGGTTCGTCGGTCTGGAAAAATTCTGACTATTTTTTTGGTGCCTCGTTATGATGAAGGCATGAAAAAATGGCTCATAGGAGTGAAGAAAGATACCGAAAAGCGCGGGAATACTTTTATTAAAAAGAAATATGGTTTTGGTGAAGCGATTGTTCACGGCACGCAGGAAAATTTAAAACTGGCGGGTTTGACTTTGTCTGTGTTGGGACGATTGGTAACCGCTAACCTTTCTTACAAGGCCTTGGGTGGGCCTATTCGAATTGCTCAAGCCTCGGCAATGGCAGCCAGATCAGGCCTCTCGGATTTTCTCTACTTTCTTTGCTTTTTAAGTATTCAGTTGGGTGTACTGAATCTTTTGCCCTTTCCCGTTTTGGATGGTGGGCATCTTTTATTTTTTGGTATTGAAACTATTCAGAAAAAACCCGTGTCGGCAAAAGTTCGTGGATGGGCGGAACAGGTGGGGTTTGTGCTGCTAATTACCTTAATGGTCTTGGTGACACTCAATGATGTTCAGAATTTATGGAATATCAGCCAGCTTCTCGAAAAATTCAGACATATCTTTTAAGTCAGAGGGAGATCCCGCTCTCCCCCTGAAACCCCCATCTGAGAGTCGAGATGGGATCGCTTTCTCCGTCGGTTAGGCCGGAACAAGTCCGATCCTAACCTTACTCGCTCGCTGGTGTTGTTTATGGAGTGTCTATGAAAGTTTTAGCAGTAGAAACTTCGACCCTCACGGGGAGTGTAGCGATTGTTGATGACACTCAGGTAATTGCTGAAACAACTCTCTCTGTTTCTTTGCAACATTCAGAACGTCTTATGCCAGCGATTGAGGAATTGCTCAGGAACGCGACCATTCATCTTTCTGAGATTGACCTTTTTGCTGTTTCTCAAGGACCAGGTTCTTTTACGGGATTGAGGATTGGTGTGGCCGCTGTTCAAGGATTGGCGCTGTCTCAAGGAAAACCTGTTATGGGAGTTTCCAGTCTTGCTGCTTTGGCTAGAAATGGATTTTTTTTTAAGGGACTGATTGTTCCCATACTCAATGCTTTTCGGAATGAAGTTTATGCCGGTTTTTATCTCAGCAGTGAAAAAAGTATTTTAGAAAGTATGGTGGGAGATCAGGTACTTTCCCCGACATCTCTTTTTGAAAAACTTCTTCAACAGAATGAGAAAGTTCTGTTGTTGGGGAATGGAGTTGTTGTGTGTCAGGAAATTTTAAAAAGTTTGGATCCTGAAAAATTTTGTGTGGCTCCAGCCCCTTTTCAAAACCCCCGTGCCTCCCATGTGGCTTTTTTGGCCCTTCAGCAATGGGAAAGAGGGGAGATTCAATCCGCTGTAACACCTTGTTATCTTCGAAAAGCAGGGTAAGAGTTCTATTTGACAACCAGAAAAGTAGTCTGAAGGAGGTTTTTCAAAACATGTCCCCTATCGCATACAACGTACCCGGTACACCTCGAACACATTGATTTTTAAATCCCCTACCCTTTCAGTGCGCCCTTAAAAATCTCTTTCATTCCCAATCGTCCAAAATTTGTCCCCACCCATTTAAAAACCAAACCCTTTTTCCACAGGACTAGTCTGATTCCTTTATAAATTCACTGGCACGCTGATTGCTAATTCTACCTTGATCGGAGGCGGGGGATCTGAAAAACCTCCTTGTCTTCGTGATGCTTATAAGATACATTTATTATGCCACATGAGATTATTTTAAAGGTTGTTAATTATTATGTTGATAGTCGAGGTCGTGAGCCATTTCGTGATTGGTTGGAGACGCTCAAAGACGTCAAGGCCCAAGCCCGAATTGAACTGAGATTGGATCGGCTAAGGACCACTGGACACTTTGGAGATTGTAAATTCGTTGGCGAAGGAGTGATGGAACTTCGCATTGATTGTGGACCTGGTTACAGGATTTACTACGGTGTTGACCAAAAGCAGGTTGTTATTCTTCTATGTGGTGGGGATAAAAGTTCTCAGGAAAAGGATATTCAAAGGGCGAAAGAATATTGGAGAGACTATAGGAGAAAAAACAATGCCGACAAAACATGAAATCAATAAAAGAAGCGCCAGTTATCAAGATTACCTGATTGAATCCTTAAAAGATTCTAAGAGATCGGCGGCTTATCTGGATGCCGCCCTTGAGGAAGGGGATCCTGAACTTTTTCTTTTAGCTCTTAGAAACGTCGCTTCAGCAAAGGGTGGATTGTTGAAAATCTCCAAGAAAACAAAACTCAACCGCGCCAACCTTTATCGAATGCTTTCACGAAAAGGCAACCCTGAGTTCTTTAGTCTGGAATCCATTCTCGAAGCTCTGGGTTTAAGACTTGCCGTGGAAGTGAGAACTGCAAAAAAAGCTGCGTGATTGGCGGTGCAGCTCTATTTGACAACCAGGAAAGGGTGTTTTATCCTACTAGACCAGAAAAGTGGTCACTAGGAGATTTTTGATTATGTCTAAAACATATTCCTTATCGGAAGCAAAAGCTCATTAAAGTGATTTCATGAATTTCGTAATCGATATTCCACCCATGTGGCTCAAGTGATTCGAAAACTTCCCTCAAAGAGTGTCTTCAAATTTATGCTGTCGGACATCGAAAAGAAATTTATCAGAAGTTGATCATCACTTGACAAGGGGGATGTGGTAGAGACACATTCCTAAACTCTTTATGAAAATGACTGGTGCTCAAATATTCTTAAGAACCCTCGCGGATTTGGGGGTGGACTGCATGTTCGGTTATCCCGGCGGTGTGCTCCTCTATGTCTACGACGAAATTTTCAAACAAAATAAGGTAAAACATTATTTGGTTCGGCATGAGCAGGGTGCCACACACATGGCGGATGCCTATGCGCGGGTAACTGGCAAACCCGGTGTTGTATTGGCCACTTCAGGTCCAGGAGCCACCAATACGGTGACCGGTTTGGCGACCGCGATGATGGATTCAGTGCCAATGGTCTGTTTTACAGGACAAGTGCCTGTGACTTTAATTGGCAATGATGCTTTTCAAGAAGCGGACATTGTAGGAATCACACGTCCCTGCACCAAGCATAATTATTTAGTGAAGGATGTGAATGATCTGGAGCGCATCATTCATCAGGCATTTTATATTGCCGCTTCGGGTCGTCCCGGACCTGTGTTGGTGGATATTCCCAAAGATGTGACTTTAGCCTCGGCGGAATATCAAGGGATTAAAGAAGTGAACCTTCGCGGTTATCATCCACAAACGGTGGCTCCTCAAGGCTCGATGGAAAAAGCCATCGATCTTATTTATGCCTCCCAGAGACCTGTCCTTTATATGGGGGGCGGTGTTGTTGCTTCAGGAGCGGCAGATCTTGTGAAACAGTTTGCCGAAAAATTAAATTTACCGGTGGGAATTACCCTCATGGGCTTAGGTGGTTTTCCAGGCTCTCATGATTTGTCGATGGGAATGATCGGCATGCATGGAGGTTATTGGGCTAACATGGCGATGAACAACGCTGACCTTCTCATCGCTTTGGGTCCTCGTTTTGATGATCGTGTGACCGGTGATGTTAAAAAGTTCGCCGTGAAGGCCAAAAAAATTCATTTGGACATTGACGCGAGTTCCATTGGTAAAAATGTTTCTGTGGATGTGCCTTTAGTCGGAGACGCTAAAGCTGTTTTGCAACAGTTGTTGGCGATTCTAGATAAGAATCCCAAGAAGGCAGAAAAATATCGTGAAGAGCTCAAGCCGTGGCATCAACAAATTAAGAAGTGGAGAGAAGAACATCCCATTTATTATCCCCAAGACATGAATGGAGAGTTGCGGCCTCAATATGTCATTCAAAAAATTTTCGATGTCACCAACGGTGATACGATTATTACCACCGATGTTGGCCAGCATCAGATGTGGACGGCTCAAATTTTTTCGTTTAACAAACCACGACGATGGTGCACCTCGGGCGGTTTGGGGACGATGGGTTATGGCTTGCCAGCGGCTATTGGGGCTCAGGTGGCTCATCCAAATGAAACCGTTTTTTGTATTTCAGGCGATGGTAGTATTCAGATGAACATTCAGGAAATTGCAACGGCGGTTCAGTACAAACTGCCGGTGAAGACTGCGATCATCAATAACTTTTGTTTGGGGATGGTACGTCAGTGGCAGGAATATTTTTATGGTCGACGGTATTCAGAATCTGAAATTCAGGCGATGCCAGATTTTGTGAAGTTGGCTGAGGCCTATGGGGCCGTCGGTTTTCTCTGTAAGAAACCGGTTGATGTAGAGCCCATCTTAAGGGAATCTTTAAAAGTTAAAAGACCTGTCTTGATTGATTTTCAGGTAGCTAAAGAGGAGAACGTGTTACCGATGGTCCCGGCGGGGAAAGCCTTGGATGATATGTTGCTGGCATAATATTTCCCTCTCCCTTGACGGGGGACTCCCCCGACAATCGGGGGAGATGGTCCGGTTGTTTTGGACCAGAGGGGGCGGATGAGGGTAGGGTGAGGGTGGATGGAAACCAAACATACAATTTCAGTTTTAGTCGAAAATGAATTCGGAGTTCTCGCACGCATTGCCGGTCTCTTTTCATCCAAGGGTTACAACATTGATAGCTTGTCCGTGTCCGAGACGGCTGATCCTACGTTATCACGCATGACAATTCTTACACATGGAAGCGATCAGATTATTGAACAGATCATTAAGCAACTCAACAAACTGGTGAATGTCATCAAGGTGGAAGATCTCACCAAGGAAAAACATTTTACCCAAGAGATGATTTTGGTGAAGTTAAAAGCAGGTTCCAAATCTGAAATTCAGACTCAAGCAGAGAAGCTAGGAGCTAAAATTTTAGAAGCTGGATCTAAGGCCATTGTCTTGAGAGTTGTGGGCGATGAAGATGAAATTGCCCATGCTCTGGATGTTTTGAGTTCTTTTGGAATTCTCGAACTTGTCCGAACAGGGACGATCGCTATTCAGCGTGGCGAACAGACTCTTCTTGAGTCCACTCAAAAATCAAGTTAAGGTTAAAATCTATGAAAAGGGTGAAGTTTAGTAGAGGCGTTATGCTTCTTCCCAGTTTGTGTACAACGGGAAGCATGTTCTTTGGTTTTTTCTCTATCATTCGTGCCATCGGTGGAGATTACTATGCAGCGGCTTGGTCAATTTTTTGCGCAAGTTTTTTTGATTTAATTGACGGGCGTGTTGCTCGCATGACCAAAACCCAAAGTGATTTTGGAAAAGAATATGATTCGCTGGTGGATTTAGCCTCGTTTGGTCTAGCACCGGCCATCTTGATGTATACATGGAGCCTGTCTTCTTTTCGACCGGTTGGATGGTTTTTTTCCTTTTTATTTTTTGCGTGCGTGGCATTGCGTTTGGCAAGATTCAATGTGCAGATTCATACGGTGGAAAAAAATAAATTTCAGGGATTGCCCTGTCCTCCAGCCGCTTGTCTTTTAGCCAGTCTCGTTTTGTTTTATCACAAGCTCTTTGGTGAGGGCATGATTCACAGTCGTGCCGCTTTCTTTTTAGTCCCGTTATTGGCACTATTGATGGTGAGTAATATTCGTTACCGAAGTTTCAAGGAGTATGATGTCAAGAAGGCAAATTCGTTTTATGTTTTGATCGGAGCTGCTGTGGCTGTTGGCATTATTGCCATCAGTCCTGAGATTGTTCCTTTCGCGGCTTTTTCAACCTATGCTTTTTCTGGTCCCATTGCGTCGGTTTTTGATTTTCGAAAAAAACGAAGTTCTGTAAAACAAAAAACCAGGATACCGAAACTTTCGGTGGTGGATGCAGAAAAAAAGAATGAGGAAATTTAAAAAATAGCATGAATGAAATCGTAAAAATTTTTGATACCACTCTCCGTGATGGAGAACAGTCGCCCGGTTATAGTATGGATACGGGTGAAAAAATCCGCATGGCCCAGCAATTGGCGCGTTTACATGTGGATATTATTGAGGCAGGATTTCCGGTGGCCTCTCAAGGTGATTTTGAGGCCGTGCAGCGGATTGCCCGTGAGGTGGTCGGACCTGCCATTTGTGGATTGTCCCGTGCCAATACGGGAGACATCGATCGCTGCTGGGCGGCTATCAAGGATGCGAAGAAGGCCCGTATCCATACGTTTATTGCGACTTCGGACATTCATCTTAAATATAAACTCCGAAAATCTCGTGAAGAAGTTTTGGACGATGCGATCAAAGCAGTGCGCCACGCCAAACGTTATACGGACGATGTTGAGTTTTCTGCTGAAGATGCCACGCGCAGTGATCCTGATTATCTGGTGAAAGTCTTTACCGCGGTGATTGAGGCAGGGGCCATAACGATCAATGTGCCGGATACGGTAGGTTATACCGTGCCTTCCGAATACGGTCCCCTGATCGCCTATTTAAAGAAAAATATTTCCAATATTCAGAAAGCGACGATCAGTGTGCATTGCCACAATGATCTAGGTTTGGCCGTGGCCAACTCTCTGACAGCCATTGAAAATGGAGCCCGCCAGGCGGAGTGTACCATCAACGGTATCGGCGAGAGGGCCGGCAATGCCTCGATGGAAGAGATCGTGATGGCTCTGAAGGTGAGAAAAGAAAAATTAGGATTGGATACAAACATTATTACGGAACAAATTTATCCCACGAGCAAGTTGCTGACTCATATTACCGGTATTTCGGTTCAGCCCAACAAGGCCATTGTAGGTGCCAATGCCTTTGCCCATGAGTCTGGTATTCATCAGGATGGTTTGTTAAAAGAGGAGAGAACTTACTCCATCATGAAACCTTCCGATATCGGCTTAACCGAACATAAATATATATTGGGAAAACATTCTGGTCGACACGCTTTTAAAGCACGGTTGAAGGGGATGGGTTTTAATCTTTCCGAAGAAGAAGTGGAATTGGCGTTCAAGAAGTTTAAGGAGCTGGCTGATCGTAAAAAAAGTATTTTTGAAGAAGATCTGGAAGCTATTGTCACCGGATTGGTGCGGACCGTACCTGAGACTTATGTTTTGGAAAGCGTGGATGTGCAATCAGGAACTCAGAAGAAACCCAAGGCCGTCGTTGTGGTCAAAGTCAAAGGCAAGAAGATCAAGGTGACTGAAAATGGCGCCGGTCCTGTAGATGCGGTATTCAAAGCTTTGAAGAAGATTTCAAAATTCAAAGGCAATCTCGAAAAATTCACCGTCAATGCCGTCACCGGTGGCACCGATGCCCAAGGAGAAACGATGGTGGAATTAATTGAAAATGGAAAAACCTCGCGAGGTGTGGGGTCTCATACGGATATTATCGTTGCTTCGGCCAAGGCTTACATTGCCGCTCTGAATCGTCTTGTTTCACAGCCTCAAAAAATCTCACCGCAGCTTTAAAATAATCCGCAACCTTTTCGTCATCTATCCGATGACCTCTATAGCATTTCAATCCGCCTAGGCGGATTAGAAATACTTATGGTTGGTCATTTTAAATTGTACCAATTGAAAGTTAATAAACCATAGTGAATAAACAAAAGAGGTTAGGAGGATAAAAATATGAAGCCTGTCGGAAGTTCTTCGCATAAAACTCATAAAACATCCACGACGGATCCGGAGTCGTCTGAAACGCCCATCGGTTCAACACCTCCTTGTGGGAGTCGGGGTAATGGCGACACGAATGGTTGGAGGATTGGCCAAACTTGTTTTCATCTTACCCCGGATTTAAATCTTCGTTTTACGTTACCAGGTCCTCACGGGAATCGGCTTGGAGGAGAGGCCTATGTGGGTGTTACAGCACGTCTTTTATTTGCCGGAGAGGGTATTCATTTTCAGCATTTTGTCCCTTATTTAGGCATTTCCGGAGGAGTGCGTTATGAAGACGCTGCTTTCAGAGCCACTGTAGGATTCAGCTATGTCCTCTCTAATTTAAGAGTGGATCTCAGCCGTTTGGATCTGGGCGTTGCCTATATTCATGGACCTGATAATTTTGTAGGTCCCAGTCTCAATATTCGACTTCCAGAACTGTATGTTTTGAATCCGGCATTGAGTATAGAACCGTTGTTTAATACTCGAGACGGATCTGTTGTTGTCTCGGCTGGTCTTGCTGTTGAATTAACGGCTGTTGGCCGAGCTGTGTTTAGTAATTAATAAAAACCCCTCCTCTTCATCAGCTTTATCCTCCATGAATATTCACTATCCAACTCCATAAGCCCCATAGATTCGCCTTCCCATTGAATATAAATTTATATATAGTATCAAAATAATAATGAAAATAGGGTATAGACATCACTTATTATCAATTTCTATAATTTTAGGCTTATTATTTGCCATTTTGTGTCAAGGATGTGATTCCTCTCCCAAGGGTATTCAAAGTGTTGATCCAGCGTCCGGCAATACATCTTCTTCCGGAAATGAAAGCCAATCCCATAATACGGGGATAACTGAGACCTCTGTACCGCAACCACCTGCTGTACCCCAAGCACCTCATGCTTCCGGAGGGATAAGTTCTGTTCCATCAAGTGAAACAAATGCGCCAACACCGGGGGTTACAACATCTGAAACTCCTCCAGCCACTATCCCTGCCCCTCAAACAGCAACCTTGAATGTGAGTGTGACGGGTGCTGGTAATGGAACGGTTGCTTCAAGCACGGGTGGAATCAATTGTAAAAAATCAGAAGGCATATGTACTGCCACACTGACTCAAGGCACCCCAGTGACACTGACCGCTTCGGCTGATCCGGGTTATTATTTTGTTGGATGGATCGGTAGCGGATGTCATGGGCTTGGTAGTTGTACGATCACTCAAGAGGGAATCAAATCCGTTACGGCTGTTTTTCGAATGCTCCTTTTCTATTCGGGAAGAAGTTTGTCGGGAAGCGATGCTACGAACGGACCTTCGAGCATTAATAATATTTGGGTTGTGAAGACTGATGGAAGCGGAATTATGCCGCTCACTCATTTAACAGCCTCAGGGATTGCTGCTATGAATGGGGTTTGGTCGCCTGATGGAACTAAGGTGGTTTTTTCATCCGCACAGGCTTTGGACCAAACGGATACCGCAAATACTTTAAATACCTATAACCTCTGGGTGATGAATGCCGATGGCAGCGGATTGACGCCGTTGACGACTTCTCAAAATTCAGCAAGCAAGAATTTTATTCCTGCCTGGTCACCCGATGGAACTAAAATTGTTTTTTATGCGAGCTATGCCCTTGATGGGACCGATGCGGCGAATGTGAATAATACTCAAAATATTTGGATCGTAAATAAAGATGGAACAGGTTTGAGACCGTTAACTCGTTTAACCGCCTCTCATTCTGATTGTATCCTTCCACAATGGTCGCCTGATGAAACCAAGATTGTTTTTAGTTGCCGACGTGCCTTGGACGGAAGCGATGCGGCAAATGTGAATAATACTCAAAATATTTGGGTGATGAATGCCGATGGAACCGGTGTTCTTTCTTTGACTCGATTGACTGCTATCAATACCTTTGCTCAAACGGCCTCTTTTAGTCCGAATGGAAATAAGATTGTTTATCAATCCTCCCGTGTTCTCGATGGAACTGATCAGGCCCTATCTGCCAGGACAAGTAATATATGGGTAATGAATGTCGATGGGACAGGATCCATGCCTCTGACAAACCAGACGGAAATAGATTGCTCGAGTACTGTTCCCAATTGGTCTCCTGATGGAAGCAAGGTGGCCTATCATTCCGATCGTGCTTTGGATGGGAGTAATAGTCCCAATTTAAACCTAACTTTTAACATTTGGGTTACAAATGTCGATGGGACAGGATCGGTCCCTTTGACAAATTTAACAGGTGCTGATGCCAGTAGTTACATTGCGATTTGGTCACCGGATGCCAGCAAGATTGTTTTTTTCTCCAGTCGTGCCCTGGATGGCAGTAACAAGAGTAATACAAATGGGACTCGTAATGTTTGGACTGTCAATGCGGATGGAACCGGAGCGACACCGATAACAAATCTTACCAATGTTGGTGCCTCAGGAGCCTCAAGAACTCTTTTCTAGAATCGTAAATTTCCTTGAATCTTCCTCATTTTTGAATAATCTCCGCCTCCTTTATGTCCCATTGTTTCTCGTGTCAGAAAGAGTTGAACGTTGAGGGTCAAATTGGTCGAAGGGACGAGTGCCCCTCTTGTGGGGCGGATCTTCATTGTTGTCGGAATTGCGAATTTTACGATCCTCAGGCGTACAACGAATGCCGAGAATCTGTTGCCGATCGGGTCAAAGAAAAAGACCGATCCAATTTTTGTGACTGGTTTAAGTTGGGGGATCATAAAGCCCAGGAAGAAGCGGATAAGGTAGCTGAGGCCAAAAGAAAATTAGCGGAACTATTTAAAAAGAGAGAATTATGAAAAAAGCAAAAATCATGATCTTTTCTGGCGACGGGATTGGTCCGGAAGTAATGACAGAGTCGATCAAGGTTCTCGAGAGAGCACTCCTTGGATCTGGATTGAAACTTCAATTTGAAACAGGTTTGGCGGGTGGGTGTTCGTTGGACCAGCATGGAGTCCCACTGACGGATGAGGATTTGAAGAAAGCTAAAAAATCCGATGCCGTTCTCTTGGGTGCTGTGGGAGGTCCCAAGTGGGATACTTTACCGCACGAGAAAAGACCGGAGAGAGCCTTGTTGGGTTTGAGAGCAGGATTGAAACTGTTTGCTAATTTGCGTCCGGCAAAAATTATACCGGCTCTGGTTTCAGCTTCGACCCTTAAACCTGAAGTGGTTGGGGGCATTGATTTATTGGTTGTTCGTGAATTAACGGGCGGGATTTATTTTGGGAAACCTCGTGGCGTTAAGGAGATCAAAGGTGGTTTGGAAAAAAAGGGTTTTAATACCGAGGTCTATAGCACCTCAGAAATTGAACGCATTGCGCGCGTGGGTTTTGAGGCGGCTCGTGTTCGGCGGAAAAAACTGATGTCGGTGGATAAAGCCAATATATTGGAAAGTTCGATTTTGTGGCGCGAGGTGGTGATGGAAGTTTCCAAAGAGTATCCGGACATTACCCTTGAACATATGTATGTGGATAATTGTGCGATGCAATTGGTGCGAAACCCCAAGCAGTTTGATGTGATTGTCACCAATAATATGTTTGGTGATATTCTTTCGGATGAAGCGGCTATGCTCACAGGATCGATTGGTATGTTGCCGTCTGCTTCTTTGGGAGAAAGAAAAAATCGATTGGGTTTTCCGATGGGGATGTATGAGCCTGTGCATGGAAGTGCTCCGGATATTGCCGGAAAAGGTATTGCCAATCCTCTGGCCACGATTTTATCGTGCGCCTTGATGATGCGTTATTCGTTGGGTCGTGACGATTTGGCAAAAAAGATGGAAGTGGCCGTGGAACGGACTTTGGAAAAAGGTTATCGGTGCGGTGATATCATTGGAATGGGGGAGGCAGGGAAAACAAAGGTAGGAACCGTGGAGATGACAGAAATTGTCATGAAGGAGTTATGATGGGTGTCATCGCGAGCCTGCCTGACGGTAGTCAGGCGAAGCGTGGCGATCTCCCGGGTTCAATCGTGAGATCACCACGTCACTACGTTCCTCGTGATGACACTTGTTTAGATATCTTTAAGTGAAAGGACCTTAATCGTGAAAAAAGAAAAGTATAATGTCGCCATTATTGGTGCCACCGGTGTGGTGGGTCGTGAGATGATTGAAATTCTTGAAGAGAGAGCTTTTCCCGTTGGCGAACTTCGACTACTGGCTTCCGAAAAATCAGTGGGTGAAGAAATCACGTTTCAGAAAAAAAATATCACGGTGCGTCTTGCTACGGAAAAAGAATTCGCCGGTATGGATCTTGTGATGGGCGATACGCCGACCGAGGTATCCAAAAAATTTGCGCCGATGATAATCAAACAAGGTGCCATCATGATTGATTGTTCCAGTGCGTTTCGGGAGGATCCTGAAATTCCTTTGGTGGTTCCTGAAGTGAATGCACACGCTGTTGGAAGGCACAAAGGAATTATTGCAGGTCCAAACTGCTCGGCGATCCCTGTCGCGGTTGTGGCCAAGCCCATCCATGAAAAATATGGAATTAAGCGCATGGTCATTTCCACTTACCAATCGGCTTCGGGAGCGGGGAAGGGTGGTATGGATGAGTTGGCGGATCAGACCCGCAGCCTTTTTAATAACGAAGAAATCGTCAAAAAAGTTTTTGCGCATCGATTAGCTTTTAACGTCATTCCACAGATTGATGCTTTTCTTCCCAATGGAGATACAAAAGAAGAAGACAAGATCATGAAAGAATTGCGTAAGCTTTTGGAAGCTCCTGAGATGAGACTGGCATGTACCGCCGTACGCGTGCCTGTATTTTGCGGACATTCTGCCGCTGTGAATATTGAGACGGAAAAGCCTGTGCTTGCTGGTGATGTGAGAAAGATTTTGGAAAAATATAAAGGGATTGTTGTCCGTGATAATCCGGACAAAAAAGAATACCCCGTACCGGCCGATGTGGCAGGAACCGACGATGTTTTTGTCGGTCGTATTCGCCAGGACACTTCGGTGCCTCATGGAATTAACCTTTGGGTGGCTGCGGATAATCTTCGTAAGGGAGCATCGCTCAATGCGGTGCAAATCGCGGAGATCTTGATTGAAAAACATATTTAGCCGATTTTTCTGTATTGCCATCTGTCTGCTGACAGCCCCTTCACTTTTTGCTTATCCTAGTAAGGAAGCCGGATCTCTTTCTCTTGTTAACAGTCAAGCCACATCCATGGTGATGGATGGAGATAAGTTTATTTTTGTCAGTTTTGGATCAAGCATTTTTCGAATAGATACGGCAACATTTGCACTGAGTTCCGATCAGATTCCTGCATTGATCGATAGATCATCCTCCGGAGGACTCAATCTTTCAGGCACGGTTGTGGGATTAGCCATTCGAGGCCGTAATCTTTATGCCACACAGGATGATGGTGATTTGTTAACTATCAATCTGGACAATATCACGGCCATTCCAACGACAACTCATCTGATCACTGGATCTCTGGGGCCTTTGGTTGCAGATCCCGAAACAGGAACTGATGATGACAAACTCTACATCATTGATAAAACAGACAATGCCATTCTTGTTTATAAAATTGCTAGCGGTTCACAAACAAAAATTCCTCTCACAAACTCTTTAGGCGCTGCTGTCGCTCCTGTTGCTTTAGCTTTTGTTCCTTTTCCAACGGCATCTTCTTCATCCACCACAGATAAGATTTTCGTGACTTCCAACACGGGACTTGTTTTTGTAATCAATGAAGGAGGAACTGGTATTGCTCAAACGATTACACTTTCCACGACAAATAAGGAATTGCCTTCGGTGGCCGTGACACCGGATGGTAATTTTGTCATGGTCGTGAATGCGACAGACACCACGGTTTCTATTTTGGATACAGCTTCGAATTTAGAAGTTGATACCGATCCGAGTGTTTCGGGAATTAATCCTATTCCCCTTCCAAAGAATGGAAGTTTAAAGTCAGTTGTGGTGACGAATGTTCAAAACCCTTCTGATGTCTATGCTTACGTGACAGGTTCAAAAGGTGTCTCGGTCATTGATCTCAATCTGGCAACATCTTCTTTTGGCACTCCGAGTGTGATTGATTTTAATGTACAAGGTTCGAGCGATACTGACAAAGATCCTTTGACGTTATCTTCTCTTCCAGGACTGATTGTCGCTTCTTCCGTGAGTGATGGCACTGTGTATACGTCCAATAGCAATGCGAAAATTTCTGTTATTTCTACAAATCCTTTTGTCACCATCAGCAGTACTTCTTTAGGAACAACGGCTCTCACAACGACAGGGTCATTCACGGTAACGTTCAAATCAGGAGCTACGGGTTCTTATCGGGAACTTGCAGGAGGAGGCATCACAGCTACTGGAACTCAAGTTGCCAGCGGCACTGTTTCTTCTGCGGATACGGATACAACCACTTCTTCGGTCAATTATAGCGCGAGTGTATTTAATGAAGGAACAAACCGTATTTTTATTTTTGTAACCGATAGTTCCAACAACGTAGGTCGTCGTGCTGTGGATATCACCGTAGATACTCCACCGCCTGCCGTGGAAATTGTAAGCGCTAGTTTTGGAAACCAGGAAGTTTTTGTCACCATTAACCGACTGACGCCGTCAGACATGGATCATTACAATATTTATGTGGATACGGATGCAACGGTTGTGACAACGAAAACATCCGTTGCAGGCACACTTGTGCAAGCCTCTTCAGGAAATACTCAAGAAGCTTCGGTTTCCGGTTTAACCAATGGGACTCTTTATTTCATTGCGGTGGAAGGGGTGGATAAAGCAGGAAATGTTGGTTCTCGAACTTCCACATTCACGACAGGTACGAGAGCTTCGGTCACTCCCGAGAGGACAGCGGGGTTAGCGGATTCCGTTGGAGAAAAAGGTTGTAGTTTGGTTTTTGATTCTTCAAATTATTCCAACAAAACTTTATTGGGTCTTTTCATTGGGATCACACTTACTTCTTTATTCCTGATTCGATTAGGCAATAAAAAATTAAAACTTTTTCTTTTAATTCTTTTTATTTTTTTTGGAGGAAAGATTTATGCCAATGACACAACAACTCAGTGGTGGTCTTTGGAATTAAAGGGAGGGGTTTGGAAGCCGACGGACAGTACGACAAAAACGTTCTTGGGATTTTCTCCTGTTGGTCAAGCGGAGTTTGGTTTTCTTTATCATCATAGTTTAGGAGTAGAGGTGGGAGTTGGATATATTGGCGCTGTGGGAACAGCCATCGGGGCCACTTCAAGTACGGCTTCTCGTGATCAATTTAGTTTTCTCATGATTCCCATTGAGAATAACCTGACTTTTCGAGCTCATTTTAAACCGGATCAATTTTTGGTTCCTTATATCAAGGCAGGTCCTGACTTTGTTATTTTTCGTCAAAGCCTGAATGGGTCCGTTGTGAAGGGAATGAAAACAGGGTTGCATGGAACCGGCGGTCTTCAGATACGACTGGATGGGATAGAAGACATGTCGGATACTTTTGAAAAAACTATGGGTATCAATAATATCTATCTCACCTTGGAAACTCGTTATGGTTGGATCAATAGTTTTGGCGGCAAGGGAGTTGATTTGTCGGGACTGACCTTTTCCGGCGGGTTTCTTTTTGAATTTTGATGAGACACAGGATTTATGTAGTTGGATCAGATGATCCTTGGGGCCTTATTGTTGTCGTGTGATTAAGTCCTGTCTCAAAGGTAAAACTTCCACTGGGAGTATAGGTGCCACCCGAAAACTGACTTTGAAACTCTTGTCGTTTGCTCGTGAGGAGTGTTAATGCGCCATCTCTGACAGAAGAGACAGCACGGGCTAACTCACTTTGGGCTGCATTTAACTGATCGCGAAGATAAGTATTTGTGGGGTTAGCACGCAAATCTGTTGTGAGTCCCTCAATTCTAGCTTGAATATCTCTTAGGGGAGCTCTTTCTGTATCTCTGCTGGCTGTGAGTGAATTGGTTGAATCCAAACCTCCGCCCCCTTCAACAATATTGTGGGCATCTCTGGCATCATTCACTACAATCCAGTCGTCGTCACCGCCACCGCGGAGGGTGTTATTGTTTCCAACTCCTCCATAAATAAAATCGTTCCCATCACCACCATCGATCAGGTTATGTCCGGATCCACCTAAGAGAAAATCAATTCCATTTCCTCCCAGGATTTCTGCATCATCACTTACGGCTTCTGCCCAGTTGTTTCCATTGCCCGTATCGATATGACCACCTTTGGTTATAATGTAGTCATTACCTTCTCCACCTGTGACATAACCATCCAGGCTGGACATAAGAAACTCCTGGCCCACATCATTCAATTTAAATTTGAGCTGTTGCCCTTGCACAAGATCTTTGGCATTTTTGAGTCGATAGGTCATCAACACATTGCCATGGGATTGATTCTTTAATCGAACAAGAATGTCGCCGGCGTGAGCAGGATCTTCAAGAACCTCAATGGATCTCACAACCTGACCATTGATTTCACGGGGTATCGTAAATGTCGAAGGACCTACCGTATAAACTTTTTCCGTGTCTGTGCTGTGTTCACGATCCAGTTGCGAAGCGGAATCGGCCGTAAAAGGTTGATAGGGTGTATTGGTACGAGCTTCTGTGGTGCGTGAAGAAAAATTCACACCGCCCGTTACGTTTCCGTGGTCGTCCATTTGGGGAGCTATGTTGTTTTCGCTCATTCCATAAAAATTGATATTGTTGACGGTTCCTCCACGCAAGTACACACGACGAACCATCTTGCCGCTATCGTCAAAAGCATCATGAATAATATAATCTCCAATTCTCAAGTTGTTTCCATCTTTTCGAAAAGTGAGATCACCTGAAAGATTATTTAAAACAACATCTCCGGTCCCCAACACATCTCCGACAGAGCTTGGAGTTTCTGCATTGCTGGCAGGGTTAGGCCATGTTGGTGTTGGAGTAGCCGGGGTGTTTGTTGTTGATGACGTTGCTGAATAGATCAGGTCAGGATGAGCTTCCAGGTAAGTCACTTCTCTTTCGTAACGATGGACCAGATTTTCAACTTGACGTAACTGATTCAAAATTCTTCTTGCCTCAATTCTTGTTTCAGCATTTCCTTGAGTTGCTAGTGTCTCAATCTCAGGTTTTCGCTCGAGCAAAGAATTAAGAGTATCGATTTGTTCCTGAAGCCAGGCATAACGTGTTGGTCCATCTCCGCCTTGAGAAACAGGGGGAGGAGGAATATCTCCAGGAGATGCAGCAACACCCTCATCCACTTGTGTATTGAGAGTCACAGGTCTTTCATTACGAATAGTCTGTGTTGGTTCCGTACTTGTGCGTACGACACCGTGAGCACCATGGACTTCTTCCGTCTGTGTCCTGACTCTTGAATTGTGAATTGGGTCAAAGGGCACTGTTGTCTCCTTGGGGAAAAGTCCCCGAGCTTGATAAAAGCAATCACCATGCCAGAAAATAGACAGGGATTATGAATATAAAATATTGAAAATAAACACTTTTTTAATTTTATCTTTTAAAGGAAAAGTAGAAATCTTCTATTTTCCCTCAAGAGTATGGTCTCTTAACCCCACTTTCTTGACAAACATACTTGACTTTAAAGGGGAAAAAATTCAGAGAGGGCGCACCATGAAGAAGTTGTTTTTTCTCCTTATAATAACAGGAACTTTAGCTTTCTCCTCCTTCTTAGCAGCTCTAGATGGGACCACCCTTAATTTTGAGAAAGAAATGAAGTCGGAGTTTCAAAGACATAACTATAAAAAGGTTATGCAGCTTTATAAGGATTATATTTCAGTTCACGAAGGCAACTTTATTCCCTTATCTCTCAGAGTTTTTTATAGTCAGGCTTTGGCCGATACAGGTGATTTGGATGGCGCCATAAAAATTTTGCAGGAAGTTTTGTCTGATTGGCCGGTTTCCATGAGCCTGACCCGTCTCCAGTATGATTTGGCCAATCTCCTTTTTATGCAGGGTAAAAAAGAAGAAGCCCGTTCCCTCTATCAAAAAATTTTGGTTCAAAATTCAAAATTGCAGGAAATTTCTACAAAATCTCGTGAGAGATTGTCTCAAATGAAGCAGGTTGAATCAAAAAAGAAGGGGCTCCTGTCTCTCCAATTGCTTGATATTGAAACCTCTTTGGAGGCTGGGGAAGTGCCGGAAGGATCGGCGGATCTTCTCAAACAGATTCAAGAAAAAAATCCAGGTTCTCCTCAAGCGGAAAGAGGCAAGGTTTTGTTGGTCAAAATTTCTGAGATAAGGACCGAGAAGTCTCGTGCTTTGTTGGATGAAGCACGTCGTTTATTTGATGAAGAAAAAAAGTATGATGATGTTCGAGAGCTGCTAGACCAAATAGAAAAAGAATATTCGGATGTCGCCGAAATAAAATCGATCGAAGCCTTGCGTAAGGAAGTAAAAACAAAATCTGGAAAATAGATTTTTATTTTAATTTGTTCTCAGCTCTGTATTCAGAGCGGCTTTAGACTTTTTTAAAACAGGATGAGGGGTAATTTCTTTTTTGGTACCCCCTTTAGTTTTTGCCAGTTGAATGAGTTGGGCAACTTTATCTGTTTTCTCCCAACTAAACTCCGGATTCTGTCTTCCAAAGTGACCATAAGCCGCTGTTTTTTTGTAAATAGGCCTGAGCAAATCCAGTGTTTTAATGATGGCCGCTGGCTTGAGGTCCCAAATATCACGGGCAATTAACTTAATTTTTTCGTCCTGGATTTTCCCGGTCCCAAAAGTATCTACCATGAAAGAAATGGGTTCAGCATAACCAATGGCATAAGCAATCTGAATTTCACAACGTTCGGCGAGGCCTGAGGCGACAATATTTTTGGCAATATAACGGGCCATATAGCAGGCGGAACGATCCACTTTACTCGGATCTTTTCCAGAAAATGCACCACCACCATGTCTTCCCCAACCACCATAGGTATCCACAATAATTTTGCGACCCGTGAGGCCACAATCACCATGTGGGCCACCTACAACAAAACGTCCCGTGGGATTGATAAAATAAAGCGTCTTGTTATCGAGCATGGATTTGGGAAGAGCAGCTTTGACTACGTCTTCAATGACGGCTTCTTTGAGTTCCTTATAAGAAACATCGGGATGATGTTGTGTGGATACAACAACGGTATGAATACGTTTAGGGGCTCCATTTTCGTATTCAATGGTCACTTGTGATTTTCCGTCAGGTCTCAAAAACTTTAATTGGTTTGATTTTCGAACTTCTGCCAACTTCTGAGTCAGCTTGTGAGAATAGAGGATAGGCATGGGCATAAATTCAGGAGTTTCGTTGGTGGCATAACCAAACATTAAACCTTGGTCGCCAGCCCCTTGTTCCTTAAAGAGACCTTCTCCCTCAGTGACTCCTTGAGAAATATCTGGGGATTGTCTTCCGACGGTTGCTAAAACAGCACAGGAGTTAGCATCCATGCCAAAGCTAGGATCTGTGTAACCAATTTCAGCAATCGTTTGGCGAGCAATTTTTTGAAAATCCACTTGGGCTTTAGTAGTAATTTCACCAGCGATGACTGCTAACCCTGTTGTAACAAGTGTTTCGCAAGCTACACGGCTATTTTTATCCTGTGTGAGCAAAGCATCCAAGACGGCATCTGAAATCTGATCAGCAACTTTATCAGGATGCCCTTCGGTGACAGATTCAGAACTAAAAAGAAAGTCAGTAGCCATACATTTCTCCTTGTTTGTTATGGTCACTTGCGAATTTTCGTGTCGTAACCAATAGAAAGGATGGTGTCAAGGTTGATGTGGAGAAATGGCAAGAGAGAAGGTTCTTTACGATCTGGGAATATTTGAGTTATAAAATTACCATGACTTATGGAGTTTCAGAATTACAGGAAGTCGGTCGAGATGAGTTTCGGCAACGTTGTTTAGAAAAAATTCCTTCTTGGTACAAACCCCTTTTTCATCTTTTAGTTCCTTCTTTGTTTGGCTCTTTAGTGATTTTTGGGAGTAGTTTTCTGATTAAAGATTTAAAAATGGTGGAGTTGATCACCGTACCTCTCACGTATTTTATCTCAAACCTTTTGGAATGGTTGGCGCATAAGAATCTTTTGCATAAAAGAAGTTCTCTAGCCCCCGTGCTTTATGAACAACACACGCCAATCCACCATCGTATCTATGTCACTGAAGACATGTCTATCCATTCCTCAAAAGAATTTCGTCTTGTTTTGATTCCCGCTTATGGAATTATGCTTATCTTTTTAATCAATCTTCCTCTGACAACTATTCTTTATTTTCTTTTAGGTCCTAATGTTGCGGCTCTTTTTGTCATGACCTCCATGGCGTATGTGGTGGGATATGAATGGCTTCATCTTTCTTATCATTTACCCAAAGATCATTTTATTACGCGACTGGGAATTGTACGTCAGCTGAGTCATCATCATGCTATTCATCACGATCCAAAACTGATGCAACGCTGGAACATGAACGTGACCGTTCCTATCTGGGATTTTATTTTACGGACAACTTATAGGAGTTGAGCTTCTATTTTCTGAGCATGCTCTCTCACGTCTTCCGTAATTTTCATCGAACAAAAGCTTGGCCCGCACATCGAACAGAAATGGGCGAGTTTGGAAGAATCTTTTGGGAGAGTTTCGTCATGATATGTTTTTGCGGTCACGGGATCGAGACTTAAGTTAAATTGATCTTCCCAACGAAATTCAAATCGTGCTTTGGAGAGAGCATTATCCCTTTCTTGGGCGCGCGGATGACCTTTGGCCAAGTCCGCGGCGTGGGCAGCGATTTTATAAGCGATCACACCGGCTTTCACATCGTCTTTGTTGGGAAGTCCTAAATGTTCTTTCGGCGTGACGTAACAAAGCATTGCGCATCCGTACCAACCAATCATCGCAGCTCCAATGGCGGACGTGATGTGATCGTAGCCCGGAGCAATATCGGTGGTGAGAGGTCCCAGCGTGTAGAAAGGAGCTTCGTGACATTCCACCAGTTGTTTCTCCATATTTTCTTTAATGAGATGCATCGGAACATGACCAGGGCCTTCGATCATCGTTTGCACATCATGTTTCCATGCGATTTTTGTTAACTCACCTAAAGTTTTCAGTTCTGCAAACTGAGCGGCATCATTGGCGTCATAAATGGAGCCAGGTCGGAGTCCGTCTCCCAACGAAAACGAAACATCGTAGGCTTTCATAATCTCACAGATGTCTTCGAAGTGAGTGTAAAGGAAGTTTTCCTGTTTATGGATCAGACACCATTTAGCCATGATGGATCCTCCGCGCGAAACGATTCCTGTCATCCGTTTTGCTGTCAAAGGAATGTAATCCCTCAAAACACCGGCATGAATCGTAAAATAATCCACGCCTTGTTCGGCTTGCTCGACTAAAGTATCGTGATAAACTTCCCAGGTCAGATCTTCCACGCGACCGTTAATTTTTTCCAACGCCTGATAAATGGGGACGGTGCCAATGGGAACTGGACTATTACGGATAATCCATTCTCGTGTTTCGTGAATATTTTTTCCCGTCGAAAGATCCATGACCGTATCGGTACCCCAGCGAATGGACCAAACGAGCTTCTCGACTTCATCGGCTATCATAGGGGCTAGCGTCGCCCCCTCCACGGGCAAGCCCGATGGAGCCTCCCCCTCAACGCGCCTTTGGCGCTTATTATTAGAACTCACAGAAGAATTGCCGATGTTGGCGTTGATCTTGACCAGAAAATTTCGTCCAATAATCATGGGTTCTAGTTCTGTATGATTGATGTTGGCTGGTATGATTGCGCGACCACGCGCCACTTCATCACGAACAAATTCGGGAAAGACATTTTCGCGGATGGCGATGTATTCCATCTCTTCCGTGACGATTCCTTTTTTTGCCAAATGCATTTGGGAAAAATTTTTGATTCCTGATTTTTTCCTGTTTTCAATCCAGGGAGTGCGGATTTTCAAAAGTCCTTCTTTGAGGTTGATTTGAACATCGGGATCCGTATGCGGGCCTGAGGTGTCATAGACCTGAATGGAAGGATGATTACCCGTCTGCTGAATTTCCTTCATAGGAACTCGAATCGTTGTCTGAGATCCTTGGATGTATATTTTTTTTGTCATGTGGATGTCCTTTCCCAATCTTTCCAGATGGGTTCAAATCCTTTTTGTTGAATGACGGTCGCCACGGTGGTTGCGGAACGTGTGTCTTCAATTTCAAACTGTTTTAAATTTTCTTCAGGATGCCCATAACCGCCAGGTTCTGTACTCGAGCCAGCGCTCATCCGTGTGACTCCTAAACCAATAAGCTGATCACGAAGGGCAGGAGACTCGCGAGTTGACAAAACAATTCCCACATCCGGTAACGCAACACGAAGCGCCGCGATGAGTTGGACAAAATCACGATCAGAAATAGGATGTAGGGGTTGGTAGTTCGAAGCACAGGGACGAAGGCGGGGAAGGCTGATAGTGATTTCTGTTTGCCAATATTTTTTCTTCATTTCTCGTACATGCTCGATCAAGTTTTGAGCTTCTTGACGCCAGTCAGACAATCCCAACAAAATACCCATACCTAATTGACGAATTCCGGCTCGCGCAGCCTCTTCGGGAGATTTTTTCCTTTTTTCAAAGTATTTTTTTGGGCCTGCTTTGTGAACTCCTTGGTAAATTTCAGGATCATAAGTTTCTTGATAAATAACGACTCCATCCAGCCCTTGGGCAATGAGTTGTCGATAACTGGATTCTTCCAAAGGAGCGACTTCTATGGAGAGTGAAGAAACAAGAGGTTTAATTTTTTGAATCACTTTCTCCAAATAATCGGGCGAGACGTGAATCGGATGTTCGCCCGCTACAAAAAGGATGTGTTGAAAGCCTTTCTTTGTGAGGATTTTTGCTTCCTCAAAAACTTCTTCAGGCGTTAATGTTTTTCTTAAAATTTTGTTTTCTCGACTAAAACCACAATAAAGACAGGTGTCGACACATTCATTAGAGAGATAAAGCGGGGCATACAATTGAATCGTCCGGCCAAAGCGTTGACGAGTAAGAGTTCGAGCTTTTTCAGTGAGATTGATGAGTTCTGAATCGGATAGTTGTTTTAATGACATAAGTGTACCTCTAAAAGCTTGTTTGTCATCGCGAGCCCGAAGGGCGTGGCGATCTACCGGGTATACTCGTGAGATGGCCACGCTTCGCTCGCCATGACACACCCCAAGCTTAGAGTTCTCCTATATTTCCAATAATCCCCAATAAAGGACTCGAAGCCTCTCCCTTCAATTTTTCCTGAGCACGTCCGGCCAAATAAGCTCTACGTCCTGCAATCACCGCATCACGAAAAGCGGCGGCCATCAACACAGGATCTTCCGCTGTTGCAATAGCCGTATTCACCAAAACTGCATCGGCTCCCATTTCGAGAGCTTCACAGGCTTGAGAGGGAATTCCAATGCCTGCATCCACTACCACAGGAATTTGAGATTGCGCGATGATGATTTGAAGCATTTCTCGTGTTTTTAAACCACGGTTCGAACCGATGGCCGCTGCCAAGGGCATGACGGTTGCACAACCAATATCTTCTAATCGTTTTGCAAGGATAGGATCAGCCTGTATATAAGGAAGGACCACAAAACCTTCTTGAACCAATATTTTCGCTGCTTCCAAAGTTTCAATGGGATCGGGCATTAAATAATTAGGATCTGGAATGACTTCCAATTTTACCCAATTTCCCAAACCACTTTCACGGGCAAGCTTGCTCAAAAAGATAGCTTCTTTGGCATTACGTGCTCCCGAAGTATTCGGAAGAAGTTGAAATTTTTTACGATCAATAAATTGCAGAATGTCCCCTTCTTTTTGTGCCAGATCGATTCGTCGCAGAGCAACAGTGACGAGAGAAGGATTAGCTGTTTCAATTGCTTCTTGCATCAGATGGTTGGATGAAAATTTTCCAGTGCCTAAGAAGAGTCGACTTGTAAAATTTGTTTTTGCGATGATTAAGTTATCCATATATCTGTTGTCATCGCGAACCCGAAGGGTGTGGCGATCTCCCTGTGTACTCGTGAGATGGCCACGCTTCGCTCGCCATGACAAACATTATCCTCCACCGACGGCTTGTATCATCTCGACAATATCCCGATCTTGAATCCATCTTTTTTCAAACTCGGAACGCGGAATAATTTCTTGGTTGATGGCTATGGCGAGAGAACGTTGTGTCAGCTTGAGCTCTTCCAGAAGTTTTTGAATTGGAAGAGAGTCAGAAAAAGTATGAGATTGGTTGTTGATGGTGACTGTGATCGGCATCTTTCCCTCCGCCGGCATTACCCGGATCAGGTTCAAAGGGTTTCCCTCCGTTATCGTGGAGAAATCTCAGTCCGCCTCTGGCGAACACCCCAATTTTTTTGTGTGACTAACAGGAAGTTTCTATGTCTGTCAACAAGGCTTCCCATTCAAATATAAGGGCACCTCTAAAAACTCCAGTTTCATGGTTCGACGAGCTCACCATGTCCAAATTTCTCTTTGAAAACACAGGGACATCCTGAGCGTAGTCGAAGGATGAATAGTTTTTAGAGGTGCCCTTAAAACAATACTTTAAGTTTGGCTTAAATATTGCTATCTTATCATTACAAATCATCAATAGAGATTCTTAACAAGTTTTAGGGAGGGTGCTTTTATGAAAAAGAGAATTATCTTAATCATTACTTTTTTAACATCCTTGTCACTCAGTCATTTCACTTTTGCCGATACGGTTAATCAATGGGTTTTTCAGGGAACGATCAAGCCAAAATCTATTCGTGTTGTTGTTGTTGATCCTGCCACGAACACCACTTATGTGGGCACGGACACAGCAGGTGTTTGGGCCAAAGGGGCTTCTTCAGGTTGGGTTTCTGTGGGTCCTGAATCGGGGGCGGGTGCTCTTTTGAACTCTGTATCCGCATTAACAATTAACAATGGAAAAATTTTTGCCGGGACCAATACAGGGGTTTTTTACCGGAGTTTGTCTCCAACAACTTCCGGCGGGTGGACACAGGTAGGACTTGCTCCGGAAATGGCAGGGTCTTTGACAAGGCCTGTTTATTCCCTGCAGGTGAGTGTTATGAATAGCCTTCTTATTGCCGGAACAAATGAGGGGGTGTGGATCAAAAGCATGACCGGTGAGGATTTCTCATCAGGTTTTTGGAAATTGGTGGGTCCGCTCGATGGAGCAGGATCTCATAGGAGAGAATCCTATGATCTTTCCCTGCAAGGTTCGCCCTCCATCATTTATGTAGCGACCGCAGCGGGAGTTTTGTGGAATGATTTGTCGAGTGGTATCGGTAGTCCATGGTCCCTAGTGGGACCTGCTTCCGGTTCGGGATCGCTGACAGGCAGGATTTATTCTCTTGAGTTGAATGTGTCTTCCTCGCTTCTTTATGCGGGAACAAGTGCCGGTGTCTTTTTTAAAAATATTTCACCAGGGGATACCTCAGACTGGTCTTTGATGGGCCCCCCATCGGGGAGTCCAGGAGCATTTGCCGGTAGAGCTGATAGTCTTCGATTAGATTTGGGTCGGTCCACTCTTTATGTTGGATCTGCAACCAGTGTTTTTAAAAAAATGATTGGTCATTTTCCTTCACCTCCTCCTGAATGGATTCGTGTAGGGCCTCCGATGGGAACAGACGGTACTTTATCGGGATCGGTGAGTGGTTTGTACGCTCAAGAATCCATTTTGTATGCAGCAACTCCCGACGGTTTGTTCTCAAAAAATGTTACGGATACCAGTGGATGGTTTTTAGTGGGAGGGGATCCAGCTCTCCCGGATGCTGATATCGATTCGGCGGTACTTTATGGGTCCGTTCTTTATGTTGTAGGTCCTGATTTAAACGGTGTTTGGTCAAAAAATCTTGCCGACGCTACTTCCCATTGGAATCCTCTTGGTGCCGGTCCTGGAGATGGTTCTTCCACTTATCACATCAACACACTCTTTTTGAGAGGATCAATTCTTTATGCTGGTACTTCTTCTACAGAGATTGGAACTTTACCCGGTGTTTTTTTCAGAGACTTAGCACCAGGCGGTGTTCCTCGCTGGATTCGTTTAGATCCTTCTGCAGGGAGTTCCGGTTCTTTAAGTCAACCCGTTTATTCTTTTTACGCAGAAGGTTCCTCTCTTTATGTGGGGACTTTAGCCGGTGTTTTTTATCGTGATCTTTCTACACCCTCAGTAGTTTGGACACGTGTTGGTTCTACAGTGTTCTCTGCAAGGGTGAATTCGCTCTTGGTTTATAACTCTAAAATTTACGCCGGGACTCCCGGCGGAGTGTGGTCAAAAAGTATTTCACCGATGGCTACGGATGATTGGATGCTTGTAGGCCCAGCAACTTCAATGGAAGGTGCTTTGAGTGGAGATGCAGCGGTGGTGAATTCTATTCTCGTCAATGGAAATACTTTTTATGCAGGCACACAAGGTGGATTGAGATCCTATAATCCTGATTCTCCCGGTTCACGGTGGTTACCCGTTTCTTCGATTACAGATTCCATCAATAAAATGATTTTAAGGCAAGGAAACAACCAGTCTCGACTTTATTTAGCTACTCGGAGTCAGGGAATTTTTGAAAGTGATACTGCTCTCATGCATTTTTCTCCGTTCAATACAGGATTAACAAATACAACCAGCGTAAAAACATTGTTGCTTTCTTCGGAACCCTCGCAACCCCTTTATGCCGGTTTAACACGGAGGGGAGGTGTGTATCGTATTCAATCTTCGGTGTGTCAAAATGGAATCGTAGAACCACGGGAAACTCCTCTTTATGAGGAGTGTGATGATGGAAATGCGATCCTTCTTGATGGTTGTAGTACGACGTGTACTTCCGAGAGCATCCGTTTGTCAGGGCCTGCAACCATTGCTACGCAACCTGGCCAAACACAATCTCTTAATGTGACGTTGACACGGACAGGTTTCACAGCGTCCGCTCGTCTTATAAGGCGTTCTCTTGTTCCATCGGTGGATATTACCATCTCTCCTGATCCTCTAGCTGTGCCTTCAGGAACTGGAAGCACAACAATTCCTGTTTCACTCAGGGTCGGATCTGATGTGGCGCCGGGTACTTATGATTTAATCCTTGGCAGTCAAGTGGAAGGTGGAACTTTAACAGCGGATACAAATAGTATCCATGTCACAGTGACACCGATTCCCGGGAGTGGTGGATCTGGAGGAAGCGGAGGGATTTCAGGTTCCGGTGGAGTTACAGGTTCTGGTGGATCTGGAGGAAGCGGAGGGATTTCAGGTGCAAGTGGTTCCAGTGAAGGAAGTGGTGCTGCAAGTGGAACATCAACCGGTACGGGAGGTACGAGCGGTGTGACTCCTGCTGAAAGTCCTGCAGAAAATGCCGGCGGGTGTAGTTGTCATTTAGAACCCTGAGTCGTTCCTCGCGATGACAGCACTCTTGAAATTCCAAGAAACTTCTTGTAATGACAACACTTTATGAAACGGGTGACGCCCACTTTTGCTGAAATTGATCTGGAAGCTCTTCGATTTAATTACCGACAATTAAAGAAGTGTTATCCTGCGACTGTGAAAACCCTCTGTGTTGTGAAATCGAATGCCTATGGACATGGGTCTGGTCGTGTCGCCAAGGTTTTGCAGGAAGAGGGGGCTGATTATTTTGGTGTGGGAACCATTGATGAAGGGGTCGAACTGAGAGAATCCGGAGTGAAAAAACCCATTCTTCTCCTGATGGGTTTGATTCAGGATCACCCCAACTGTCTGTTGCGTTACCAACTGACGCCTGTGCTTTATAATCTGGAAGAGGCTAAAAAGTTACATGCCTTTTTGTCTCACTCAAAACGGCGCCTGGAAGTTCATGTCAAAGTAGATACGGGCATGATGCGTTTGGGGGTTCTTCCTAAAGATGTGGCTCACTTTTGTGATCGTCTCAAAACCCTGTCCTTACTGAATCCTGTAGGTTTTATGACCCATCTGGCAGATGCCGGAGACAAGGCATTTACTACTCATCAAGAAAAGACGTTTGAAGTGGCCCGTAAAATTTTTCAGCAATGTTTTCCGGGACCTCGTACCTACCATATCAGCAATAGTCAGGCTGCTATGGATGGAAGAATTGGGCATTGCCTCAGTGACATGAAGTGTGTGTGTCATCGCGAGCCCAGCCACGCTTCGCTCGCTGCAGGCTCCGGGCGTGGCGATCTCACGATTGAACCCGGGAGATGGCCACGCTGCGCTCGCCATGACAAAATCGGTGACGACTCGATGGTCCGGCTTGGAGTAGCTCTTTATGGGGCTTATCCGTTTCCTGAAAAAAATAAAAAAGACCAAGAAAAATTGGAGTTAAAACCTGTCATGCATCTGAAAAGTCGTGTTATTTCTATAAAACGGGTTCCGGCTAAAACCGCGGTAAGTTATGGAAGAACGTTTATCACAAAAAAAGAAAGCGTCATTGGAGTTGTGCCTGTGGGTTATGCGGATGGTTACCCACGCAGTCTTTCAAACAAGTCTGAAGTTCTTGTGAAGGGGAAGCGAGTCCCTGTTGTGGGAACGGTGTGTATGGATATGATGATGATCGATCTTACGTCTCTTTCTTCCATGAAAGAAGGCGAAGAAGTTGTTTTGTTTGGAAAACAGGGTAAGGAAGAAATTCGTGCGGAAGAGTTGGCTGCTTTGGCAGAAACTATTTCTTACGAAATTTTTTGCCGTATTTCATCACGTGTGCCAAGAGTCTATCGGTGATTGTGCTAACCAAACTTCTTCAATGGATGCAAGTTGTGATCGAACTGTTGGGAGCCCTTATTTTAACGGGTATTCGCCAACTGGGCGAGTTTCTTTATTTTATGCGTTCTTTTTTTTCTTGGATACTCTCAAAACCTTTTCGAAAAGAAATTTTTTTCCACCAAATGCTTTTTTTCGGTGTGAAATCTCTTCCCATCATTGTTTTGACAGGAGCTTTTACCGGTATGGTTTTTGGATTACAAACAGGATATGCCTTCAAACTTTTCAATGCCGGAAGTTTTGTAGGATCCACAGTAGGATTGGCGCTGACACGTGAAATAGCCCCGGTGTTTACGGCATTGATGGTGGTGGCTCGTTGCGGATCCGCCATGGCTGCTGAAATTGGAACGATGAAAGTAACGGAACAGGTAGATGCTCTTGCCGCCATGGCTGTGAATCCTATTCATTATTTAGTGGTACCCCGTGTTGTAGCCTCGGTGCTGATGCTCCCCTTGCTTACGACTGTGTTTATTGGTGTCGGCATTATAGGAGCTTATGTTGTTGCGATTGGGCTTTTGAATATTGATCCTCATGCTTTCACTCAGAAACTTAACTATTATGTGGATGGAAAAGATATTATAGGAGGTTTGATCAAGGCTGCTTTTTTTGGATTCCTCCTTTCTCTTATCAGTTGTCATCGAGGATATCGGACGGAAGGAGGAGCCGCAGGTGTTGGAAAATCAACGACACAAGCGGTGGTGGTATCTTCCGTCTCTATCCTTATTCTGGATTATTTTTTAACCTCGTGGATTCTGGAGTTTTTTACAAAAACATGACATCAAATCCTATGATTCAATGTGTAGGCGTGTATAAATCCTTTCAATCTCACGAGGTGTTGCGCGGTGTCGATTTGGAAATTCCACGAGGAAAGTTGACCGTGATTCTGGGAGTGAGTGGTGGAGGAAAATCGGTTTTGTTAAGACATATGATTGGTTTGACGCGTCCTGATCGTGGTAAAATTATCGTGGAGGGTGTGGACATTGGAAAACTTTCGGATCGTGATTTAAATGAATTTCGAAAAAAATTTGGAATGCTTTTTCAAAGTGCAGCGCTATTTGATTCCATGACGGTAGAAGAAAATATCGCTTTTCCGTTAAAGGAGCACAAACAGTTCTCTGAAAGTGTTCTATTAAAAAAGGTAAAAGAAAAATTAGAATTGGTTGGTTTGGAAGAGGCTCTTCATAAAATGCCTTCGGAGCTTTCAGGAGGGATGAAAAAAAGGGTTGGACTTGCCCGTGCGATTGCTTTAGAACCTCAAATTATTCTCTATGATGAGCCCACGACAGGACTCGATCCCCTGATGACTGAATCCATCAATTCTCTTATTGTCAAAACACAAAAAACACTCTCCATGACGTCTGTGATTATCAGTCATGATATTAAGTCCACTTTTGATATTGCTGACTTTGTAGCGATGCTCCATGATGGAAAAATTATTGCCCATGGAAGTCCGGAGGAGTTTCGTAGGAATAATCATCCCATGGTGAGAAAATTTATTGGAGTAGGAGTCTCATGAAAAAAATTTCCGCAGAAATGCAGGTAGGGTTATTTGCTCTCGGAGCCCTTATTCTTTTAGTTTATATGACCGTTAAGGTTAGTGAAGGAGGGTTGTTTCAAGGAGGAGCTTATTCGGTAGGTGTGGTGATTGAATCAGCTGAAGGGCTCACCAAAAAAACACCCGTAGAGGTGGCTGGTATTCAAGTGGGATTTATTGAAGATATTCATTTATATGAAGGACATCGGGCCAAAGCTCAATTACGATTGAATCGTGAAGTCAAGCTGGGTCAGGATGCTCGGGCTCAGGTGCGTACAAAAGGATTTTTAGGTGAGACCTATATTGAATTGATTCCCGGAAATACAGAAGCAGGAATGATTGGAAATCATGGTGAAATTCAAGCCACAAATCCTTATGTGGATCTTGGTCAGATTGCTTCGGATGTTCGGGAAATTACTAGCTCCGTCAAAAAACTTTTAGCGGAAGATGGTCAGGGACCTGTGACACGTGTTCTGAAAAACATGGAGGTGTTCACGGCAAAGCTCAGCGAATTGACTGTTCAAAATCAGCAGGGCATTAATGATATTGTGGCGAACCTGAAACAATTTTCCACCGATTTGAGTCAGGTGATGGCGGATCGTAAGGAGAGTTTGAAAGATACGATGGAACGTATCCACAATATCACGCGCAAGATTGATGAGGGGCGGGGGACGGTGGGTCGTTTGATCAATGATGATGACATTGCCACAAATCTGAATGATGCCGCTAAAGGCGTCAGTGAAACTTTGGGTGGGGTGAATCGCTTTCAGATCGAGCTGGGTTTTCACCTGGAGTATTTGACCAAAACAAAAGATTTCAAGAATTATGCCTCGATTGTTTTAAAACCTCGTCCTGATAAATATTTTCTTTTGGAGCTGGTGGTGGATCCGTCCCCGTCGCCTGTACGAACTTTAACGACCACCGAGATAACGACGGGTGGAGCCACCGCCACTGTGAGCACCGATACAAGAACTGTCGAAAAAAATCATTTTTTAATTTCTGCGGAGCTCGCCAAAACTTTTTATAATTTTACTCTGCGCGGCGGTTTGATTGAATCCCGCGGTGGTGTGGGGTTGGATTATAATTTTGGCCCTCTCGATCTGCAATTTTCTGCTTTTGATTTTCGTAGCGATATCCAGCAAAGACCCCATCTGAAACTGATGGGAAGTTTAAACGTCACCTCTAATTTTTATGTTGTGTCGGGATTGGATGATTTTATTTCCAGACAACAAAAGTGGGATTGGTTTGTGGGTGCTGGATTTCGTCTTGTGGATAATGATGTGAGAAGTTTATTGGGAGCTGCTAATTTAAGATAGTATGTCAAAGATTCAACGTGCTTTAATTAGTCTCTCCGACAAGAATGGCATCATTCCTTTTGCCAAAGGTTTGCATTCTTTGGGTGTGGAGATTTTATCCACGGGAGGCACGGCCAAACTTTTAAGAGACAATGGGATTCCGGTAGTAGAAGTAGGAGATTATACAGGCCAGCCGGAGATTTTAGATGGACGTCTCAAAACCCTTCATCCCAAAATCCACGGGGGTCTCCTCGCCATTCGTTCTAATGCCGAACACATGAAAGCTCTGGAACAATTTGAAATTGGAACGATCGATCTTCTTGTGGTGAATCTCTATCCCTTTGAGGAGACCATTGCCAAACCTGATGTGACTTTGGAACATGCCATTGAAAATATTGATATTGGCGGACCGACGATGATTCGCGCCGCGGCTAAGAATTGGCAAGATGTGGCGGTGATTACCGATCCTGAAGATTATCAAAAAGTATTGGAAGAAATGCGTAGGGGCGTGGTCTCCACGCCCGGGCGAGAGAACCTCGCCCCTACAATTTCCGCAGAAACAAATTTACTTTTAGCCAAAAAAGTTTTTGTTCTGACCTCACGGTATGAAGGAGCCATTGCCAATTATCTTTGCGGACAAGATCAGAAGTTTCCGGATGTATTTAATTTTCAAGTAACGAAAGTTCAGGATCTTCGTTATGGAGAAAATCCTTATCAGAAGGCGGCATTTTATCGGGAGCCCTCATCCCTACAAGAACCTTGTGTTTCCACATCAAAGCAAATTCACGGCAAGGAACTATCGTTCAACAACATTCTAGATTTGGAAGCGGCTTTGGGGTTGATAAAAGAGTTTGACCAGGCTTCGGTCGTTATTATCAAACATACGAATCCTTGTGGGGTTGCTTCGGGTTATGGGGAATTATCCGATATTTTTACAGCGGCACGCGATGCGGATCCTTTATCCGCTTTTGGTGGAATCATTGGTTTTAATCGTCGTGTAGATGAGAAGACGGCCAGGGAAATTGTTAAGGATTTTTATGAATGTGTGATTGCTCCTGGTTTTGATCCGGAAGCCCTTGAAGTTTTGACCACTAAGAAAAATATTCGTTTGATGGAAGTACCCACTCTGGCTGCCTGGTATAAGACACGCGAGGTTTTATCGCTTTATGATATGAAAAAAGTAGCAGGGGGACTTTTAGTTCAGGAGCGGGATTTATTGCGCGAAAATACTCGAGAGGCAAAAGTGGTGACTCGTAAATTACCTCAGGAGCGTGAGTGGGATGGGTTGGCTTTTGCCTGGCTTGTTTGCAAGCATGTCAAATCCAATGCCATTGTTTTTGGTATGTCGGATCACGACATTATTCGGACGGTGGGTATTGGGTGTGGTCAGATGAGTCGTGTGGATGCGGTAAAAATAGGAACCCTCAAAGCACGTTCGTCATTGAAAGGTTGTGTGATGGCCTCCGATGCTTTTTTTCCGTTTCGTGACAATGTGGATGAAGCCGCCCGTGTGGGAGTCGCGGCTATTATTCAACCAGGTGGTTCTCTTAAGGATACGGAATCCATCCAGGCTGCCGACGAACATGGCATCGCTATGGTTTTTACCGGAACCCGACATTTTCGGCATTGATTTCCAGTCGTCCTGAACGTTATAGCGCTTCTATGAAACTCCTTGTGATTGGAAATGGTGGTCGTGAGCATGCGCTGATTTGGAAATTATCTCAGAACATCCAAATCACCAAGATCTATGTGGCTCCAGGAAACGGGGGCACAGGCAAGTTGGCAGAGAATGTTGACATCAAAGTCGACGATATCTCGCGTCTGGTCAATTTTGCTAAAGAAAAAAAAATCGATCTCACCCTTGTCGGTCCGGAACTTCCATTGACTTTGGGGATTGTGGATGAGTTTGAAAAAGAAGGTTTAGCTATTTTTGGTCCTAACAAGAAAGCAGCGGTTCTAGAAGGTTCTAAGGCTTGGACAAAACAATTCTTAAAAGAAGAAAAAATTCCCACGGCTCATTTTGAGGTTTTTAAGGATTTCGATCGTGCTGTTGATTTTCTCAACACGCAATCTTATCCCATTGTCATTAAAGCAGATGGGTTAGCAGCGGGTAAGGGAGTGATTATTGCCAAGGATCGGTCTGAAGCTGTGTCTGGATTAGAATCCATTTTGAAGAAGAAAGTTTTTGGATCCGCCGGAGATCAAGTTGTGATTGAAGAATTTTTGAAAGGTCAGGAAGCTTCTTTTCATGCTTTGGTGGATGGAACATCCATCTTGCCTTTGGATTCTGCCCAGGATCATAAAAGGGTAGGTGAAGGGGATACGGGCCTGAATACGGGCGGGATGGGTACGTTTAGTCCTTCTCCTTTAGTGACAGAAGATGTGCGTGATGAGGTCATCGAAAAGATTCTCAAGCCAACTTTACAAGGTTTGGCTCAGAGGGGCATCCACTATCAAGGTGTCTTGTATGCTGGCTTGATGTTAACGTCTCAAGGGCCAAAATTACTTGAGTATAATGTTCGTTTTGGAGATCCGGAAACACAAACCTTGATGGTACGTCTCGAAAATGATTTGCTGGAAATTCTTCAAAAAACTATAGAAGGAAAGCTGTCTGGCACAACACTTCGTTGGAAGGCAGGAAGTTCTGTATGTGTGGTGATGGCAGCCCATGGGTACCCGTTAAATGTTATCACTGGAGATGAAATTCTTGGATTGGAAAAATCTTGTTCTGTTCCTGAAACCGTTGTGTTTCATGCGGGGACGCGTTGTGTGGAAGGAAAGATTCTTACGGCAGGCGGTCGTGTTTTGGGAGTGACTGCAGTTGGAAAGGATTTAAGGCAGGCGCGTGAACGCGCCTATGATGTCTGTGAAAAAATTCATTGGCGAGGCGTTCATTATAGAAGAGACATAGGAGCTAAGAAATGAATAAAAAAAATCTTGTAGGTATCTTGATGGGAAGTGATTCCGATGCGGAGGTGATGGGGGAAGCATCCAAAGTACTTTCAGAATATGGTATTGCTCATGAAATGGTGGTGGCTTCTGCTCATCGTTCTCCAAAGAGAACAATGCTTTATGCGACCTCAGCAGAAAAAAGAGGATTGAAGGTTCTCATTTGTGGAGCGGGTCATGCAGCTCATTTAGCGGGTGTTGTAGCGGCTCATACGATTCTTCCGGTGATTGGAGTGCCGATTGATTCTTCGTCTTTAAAGGGATTGGATTCCATTCTTTCTACCGTTCAAATGCCCGGAGGAATTCCCGTGGCCACCATGGCCATTGGAAAGAGTGGGGCTAAAAATGCCGGTATTCTGGCAGTTGAAATTTTAGCTCTTGAAAGTACCTCTTTAAGAAAAAAACTAAACCAGTCTCGCAAGGACATGGAAAAACAAATTGCGGCAAAAGACAAAAAATTAAGACGGAAATCGGCATGAGTCGTGTCATTTCCATTCATCCGGATTCTCCGGAAGAAAAACTCATTTCAGAAGTTGTCGACTCTCTTAAAAAAGGCGGTATTTGCGCCTACCCTACGGAAACTTTTTATGGGCTCGGTGTGGATGTCACCAATGAACAAGCCATCCGTCATCTTTTTGATGTGAAAAGAAGAGATTCCAGTAATCCGGTGGCCGTGATCGTTTCGGATCAGTCGATGTTATCGACCATTGTTTCTGAAATTCCGGACAAGGCCCTTGTTTTGATGGACGTTTTCTGGCCAGGTCCTTTAACTATTTTATTTCGGACCAACAACAAGATTTCAAAACGCCTTACAACGAATACGGGCAAGATTGGTATTCGTGTTTCGTCTCATCCTGTGGCGAGCGCTCTTGTAAAGAAATTAGGAAGACCTTTGACAACAACTTCAGCGAATCTTTCAGGGTTCCCCCCTTCTGCAAAGATTCGTCATTTGAAAAGTTATTTTCAGGACAAGATTGATCTGATCATCGATTGCGGGGACTTGGCTCCTTCTCGTGGTTCTACGGTAGTCGATGTGACTGAAGAAAAGCTGACTATTATTCGTGAAGGAGTGATTCGTGCGGATGTTCTCTTTAAATATTTTGAAGAAGAGGAAAGGGGATAAGCGTCTTATGATTCCTGATATCGCTCCATTTCCTGGTCTTCGGTATGACCCAAGAAAAACATCCATCAAAAATGTAGTTGCGCCCCCTTATGATGTAATCTCGGCGGATCTGCAAAAAAAACTCTACAACAAAGACTCGCACAATGTCGTTCGGCTTATTTTGGGAAATCAATTCCCAGAGGATACGGAAAAAAATAACCGCTACACGCGTGCCGCAGCAGATTTAGAAAAATGGATGAAAGAAGGTGTTTTAGTACAAGATACCCAACCCTCTCTTTATCTTTATGAGCAAGTTTATGAATCTGCCGGATCGGATGGTAAAAAAGTTGTTCGGGTGCGTCGTGGATTCTTAGCGGCTAAAAGGCTTGAGGAATTTGGTAAAGGCAAAGTGATGCCTCATGAAAAAACTTTATCGGGTCCCAAAGTAGATCGGTTGCTTCTCACCAGAGCTTGTCGTGCAAATCTCAGCCCTATTTTTGCTTTGTATTCTGATCCTGAAAAAAAGGCGATGACTCTCCTTCAAAATTTTTTTCATACCGAACCCATGATTGATTTTATTGATGAAGAAGGAATTCGACAACGATTCTGGTCTGTGCAGGACAGAGAATTATTTTTACAGATCAATGAAATTCTCAGTAAGAAGAAACTTTTTATTGCCGATGGTCATCATCGTTATGAGACGGCAATTACCTATCGCAATGAAATCAAGACTCAGCAAGGCAACAGTTTGGATGAATCTTCCAGTCTCAATTATGTCATGATGTTTTTTTCAGAAATGTCGGATCCTGGCTTGGTCATTCTTCCGACACATAGGGTTCTCAAAAATTGGCCAGGATTTAATGGAGATTATTTTAAAAAGAAATTGAAAGAAATATTTGTTTTTCGAAAAGAACAAGAGGAACAGTCCCTGGGACTTCTTCTACCCCCGGATCGAGATCTTTATTTTTTGACATTAAAGAAAGAGCATATGATCTCAGTGCTTGCGGATTTGCCCGAACCTCTGAGGGGTGTGGATACAGCCATACTCCACCAGGTGATTTTCAAAAAAATTCTGGGTATGAAAGAGGAGGATGAAAAAAATCTGCAGATTCTTAGCTTTATCAAAAATAGGGAAGAAGCTTTAAGCTTTGGCCACCATCCGGAAACGAACGCAGTTTTTCTTTTAAATTCTTCAAAGATGAAAATTCTGGAGCGCGTGGTAGAAGCCGGATTGATACTACCTCCCAAGACGACTTATTTTTATCCCAAACTTTTATCCGGATTGGTGATGCATCCATTAGATCCGGAACGTCGTGTTGTTATTTGAAAACGAATGTCATCAATCACCAGGGTGCGGCATTTTTCCCGGATCTTGTTAAGAAGGGCTGGTTTCAGGAACTCCATTTCATTGGCCCAGGAAGATCCGGCAACTTCAACGAGCAATCTTTTTCCATAAAGTTTTATGGGGCGAGTTTTTTTCTCTAAGGTATCACCAACCATGTCTTTCCAAATGTGTTGGAGAAATTCGAGATCAGGACCTTTTATAAAAGAAAAGGGAGAATCTTTATTTTTCCCCAACACGTTGGAAATAAGGTCTTTTAAGGAGAGAGGATTTTTAAGTTTTTGGCGCATCAAGAATCTAGAATGTAGATGAAAGTCGTTGACAAAGACAACCTGATTATTGAAAGCTTACTGTTCGTTTTTGAAGTGAAAGGGAGGTACTTTATGAATAAAAAAGAACTTAAAAAATTTAAGGAGCTGCTGACCACAAGAAGGGAGGAGATTGTAAAGAGCGTGGAAGCTACTCGTGAAAAAGGAATGGGTTTTTCTCTTGATGATCTTCCCGATGAGGTGGATTTGGCGTCGTCAGAGTCTGATCAGTCCATGAATTTGAGGCTGAGAGATCGCGAACAGATTCTCTTAAAAAAAGTTGAAAAGGCCCTCGTAAAAATCGAGGAAGGGACTTATGGTATTTGTGATAATTGTAGTGAAGAAATTGGCATCAAGCGTTTGGAAGCCCGCCCCGTGACCGAGTTGTGTATTCGATGTAAGGAAGAGCAAGAAAAGATGGAAAGAACCTACGCCGAATGATCCAAGAATTCTCTGGCAATAGCCGCTGCTGCCTGCGGTCTTACCGTTGGGTAGGCATGGTTTGCTAAGGGATCTTCACTGAATAAAATATCTTTGATGCTCGCTGCGGGTGAGCGTTCTGCAAAAGCCCTCGCCGCATTTTGTAACCTTCGCTCAAGCACAGTATCTCCCTCCGGAAATACAAAAAGAGAGGGTGTGGTCAAACCCGCAAGGCTCGACACCTCCATTCGGAGATAGTTTTCCATTCCTTTTGCCCAGGCTCCACGCGCTCTCATCATATCTTCCAACCGAACTTGATCGACGACGGATCTTAAGAAAGGACCAGCTTGTTGGCGAACTTCAGCTTCTGAAAAATGTTGTGGGGCACCAAAGAGCTTTTCCCACATAATCATTCTGAACAATGCTTTCTGGAGAGCATCAGAGAGTGCAGGGACCTTTCGTATTAATCGCGCCAGGGGATTATCTCTTTTCATGTGACGGAGTGGGGTTGGTAATTGATAATCTGGACCTGTTGGAACAATGGGTGAAAAAAGGACCTGTCTGGAGACCTGGCCTGGATTTTCCAAAGAGTAAGTTAAAGCAACACCTGTTCCCATGGAATTAGCCACTATGGAAAACTTATCCAGCTTGAGATAATCAAAAAATAGACGAAGAGCCTGGGTGACAGTTCCGGGGAAAGAATAATCATTCTTAAAGAGCATATCGGAATAACCACATCCAGGAAGATCGATAGCGATGACATGACGATCTGCAAAGGCTGGCACAAAATATTCCCATTCTCCCGAATGACTTTGGAAACCATGGATCAGGACAGTTGTTCCCTTGGATTTGTGTTCTTTCCCGAACTCATGATAGTGAAGACGGGTATACCGTCCCTCGTTGGATCGGAGACCTAAATAATTTCCGGGTGTTCGTTCATTGCGAAGACGAAGGGAAGAATCTTGAAAAATATGATTACGTTCCCCTGTACCTGAAAGAGTCTTCCAGACAACCCAGGGATTAAGAATCCCAAGAGATACTAAACCTGCCAAACCACTCAATGCAGCTACTGTAGGACTTCCTCCTTCTAAAAGTGCAACGGACGACCCAAAAACAGCGCCCATCGCGGCACCTCTTCCCATGACACTTGATAGGCTATCTCTCATCATAAAATAGTTCTCGGCAGATTGGTAAAAGAGTTGTGAAAAAAGTGAGGGAGTGACGTTGTTCACTACATTAACATCATTTTTCTATAGAACTATTCTAAAGAACTATGTTAGAATAGTTCCAATGCAAATAAAAAGAAATATTTTCAATCAGTTAGTATCTGAGATTTCAGAACCATTTATTAGTATTTTGCTGGGACCGCGTCAGGTGGGGAAGAGTACTCTTCTCAGAGCTTTGGAAGTGAGTGCAAAATCTCGGGGATTGAAGACAGTTTATTTCGATCTGGAGATGTCCTCCGATTTGGAAAAATTATCTGGAGATGCCAAGGATATTTTTCGTCTTCTGACGCACCAATCCCAAGTGGTCTTCATCGATGAGTTTCATTATCTTAAAAATGCCTCCAAAATTTTTAAGGCTATTTACGATAGCAAATCCAAAGTAAAAATTTTTGCATCAGGTTCATCCTCCATGGAGATTCACAAACATCTCAAGGAAAGCTTGGCGGGACGTTTCCGGAAAACGATTATTGCTCCATTATCTTTAGATGAGCTTCAACAGATACCAAGGATGAATTTGCGTGAGTATTGTCAATGGGGAGGGATGCCGGGATTAATCCATCTTTCTAAACCAGAAGATCGGATGAGTTTATTGGAAAATATTGTGAGTACCTACTTGACTAAAGACATCAAAGCACTCGTCAAAGAAGAAAATATCAGGGCTTTTAACTCTCTTCTTTACGTTTTGGCACAAAATCAAGGGTCTCTTTCTCTTGTCTCCAATATGTCACGCGAAGTGGGCCTTTCCGAACCTACCTTGATGAGGTATTTAGAGGTGATGGCCCACACCTATACCTGTTTTCCCCTTTTGAGCTTTTCTGGGAATCTTGCCAATGAACTTAAGAAATCCAGAAAATATTATCTTTTTGATTTAGGCATCCGAAATAGCCTGCTCAAAGATTTCCGGCCCACGGAAAAACGTGAGGATGCCGGTATTATTCATGAAAGTTTTGTTTTTCATCATCTCCAGCGTCAACTCAAACCTAATATGGAACTGCGGTTCTGGAGGACAAAAAAAGGGGACGAAGTGGATTTTGTAGTGATAAAAAATCGTGTTCCTTATCCCATAGAAGTTAAGTCTCACCTCAATCACTTAGAAATCCCACCTGGACTTCAGCGTTTCATGAAATATTATCCAAAGGCTCCCTGTGGTTTTGTCGTGAATACTGGCATTGTAGGGGAAGAAAAAATAGAGGGTCGTCCTCTCTATTTCATAAAGTTAGAAGAGTGTGTTTCTTTGCCCTTTATGGCTTCTGTTTTATAAGGGCACCTCTAAAAACTCCAGTTTCATGGTTCGACGAGCTCACCATGTCCAAATTTCTCTTTGAAAATACAGGGACATCCTGAGCGTAGTCGAAGGATGAATAGTTTTTAGAGGTGCCTATAAGAATATTTCCAACCAACACCAGATTTTGCCCTCAAAGTTGTTCGATAAATATACTCGATAAACCCCGCAACCTTTTAGGATAGGTGCCGAGAAGGGGATAAAACGTCCCAATAAAAAAATCTGTGTGGAGGTAGAGAATGTCTACAATTATGTTTCCCGTTGCGTCGTTAATATCGTTAGTTGGACAGCCCGCTGATGTGCTGAGGAATTATGGTGGCAAAACAGCCGGTAATGTTCGTTTACTCGAATGGTCTGCTTCTTCACCTGTGGTTTACGAAGTCCCTGACGGATTTGCTATTCCGCCAACGTCTCGGGGATGCTATTCAGCAAATGATATTTTTGATCATTATTCTAAGTTAGTTCGTGGGATGAATGAACCAAGGGTCATTATGGCACGAAGTTCATCCCTGTCTGAGGATTCTTTGCCTGGTAGTCATGAAACCTTACTCTCTCTTTACGATCCATCTGATCACAGAAGTAGTCTGGCTGATTTTCAAGCCAATGTTGAGAATCTTTTAGGCTCTTCGAGAGAAATGGGAATCACAGTGATGCCCATGGTTGGAAAAAGCGTTATTTCCAGAGATGGAAGAAGAATGATTGGCACTGATAATCTTAGCTTTTATACAACAACACATTCTCCGTTTAATCCTCATCAAGCCTTCATGTCATTTTGCCACGGACTTGGATATACTGCAGCTTTTCATTCCGATCAGACCATTCCCGTGATCGCTATGAGAGAAAGTGGCTCTTTGGTTTTTTTTGGAAACATGACCGAAGCGTATGGCGCTAAATGCGTTTGGTTGCCTAACGTCAGTGAATATGAACAGTACCGACAGAAGATAATGCGAGTCTATGACCTGGACGCAAGAAACATTGAAGCTATTGGCACTGAAACAATCTTTGATGGTCTCACTTTACTTGAATATGTTCTCGATATGGGTGGTGATATCGCAGGCAGATTGTTACCATATGAAGTCGACAATGCTGATGAATGGGCTTATGTACAACAGCAATTGAAGGATATTCTCGATACAGGCTTGAAAGGCGGCATTGGTTATGGTTATTTTGGAAAAAACCCATTGAAGAATGCGAGCCGTTTAATTGATTCGATATCTCTTGCGCGATATATTGGAACGTTTGGTCCTGCCCAAATTGAAGGATGTTATGTTGATGGGTTAGGCAAGCTGTATTTGTATCAGCATCTTCCATTGCCGAATCAATCTAAAGTCATTGATCCTATTTCGTTGCAAGATCCTGATTTGCTAAGCACCGAATCATTTGGACGAATTCGTTTTAGAGGGCCTTTGATCTTAGCAGAAATTCTGAGCCCGGATCATAACGAGCGAATACAACATATTGCAGAACTTGACGCACAATTTTCGGAAACAGGCTACACTCTTATTGCTCCATATCACCATGAAAAAATTATTGAATCTACACCTCACTGTAAGGTCAGATTATCTCTATTGTCACAGGCCATGACGAGTCATGTGCTGACATCACTTTGGTTGCATAGCGTGAAGCCAGAAAATATCGGTCATTTTGCCATGGCGAGCGGTTTTTTCAATAATCCGAATCTTGATGTTTGGGAAAAACACACAATCAACGGTATTGAACCAAATGTACGAGATGCTCAAAGACAAGTGTACATTTTCAACGCGGTTGTTATTGAAGCCAATGGTCAAGAATTTGCCCTCAAAGTTGTTCGATAAATATACTCGATAAATGTATTAGTTCAACACATATCGGACACGGGGTTGAAGTTATCAAGCAGCCAAGCGATCCGGATAAAGTTTAAGTCTGTCATTTTTAAAATCAGCTGGTGTTTTCTTGCCAATACTCG
>Ga0209515_10001038_pt1 | contig 48077 bp, 47 predicted proteins | sample Subgroupgradi54m_FD_187454 | JGI IMG/M metagenome (GOLD analysis project Ga0209515, IMG submission 187454) | Subsurface groundwater microbial communities from S. Glens Falls, New York, USA - GMW60B uncontaminated upgradient, 5.4 m (SPAdes)... ... | reverse complement strand
ATCAGCCTGTCCTTGAGCCTGGCAATTTCTCTTGGATGACGGTCAGAGACCAGAATTATCTGTTTGCCCGCAATGTGAAGCTCATCAAAAGTGTAAAAAAATTCATCTTGAGTGCTTTCCTTACCGGCGAAAAATTGCACATCGTCTACCAAAAGGACATCGCTACTTCTGTATTTTGCGCGGAAAGCCTGTTGGGTTTTATTGTTTAAAGATTCAATGTAGTCGTTAGTAAATTTTTCGGCCGTTACATAAAGAACTTTGGCGTTCACCGTCTTTGCCAAAACGTCATTGCCGATTGCTTGGAGGAGATGGGTTTTACCAACCCCGGTTGGCCCAAAAACCAGAAACGGATTGTATAAAGAACCCAGACTGGGAACCACTTGAGTCGCGGCCAGATAGGCAAGGTTATTAGAAAAGCCGACAACAAAATTTTCAAATGTGTGGCTCAAGTTTAAAGAATCCGGACTTTTAGATTTGGCAATAAAATCAAGCGGCCTGCCGGAAAACAAAGGCCCGGCTTTGGCAGTTCCCCCTGTTTCTTCTTTCTGGCTGACTACAAAAATCACTGAAAGATTCTTGTGGCCCACGGCTCTAGTGCTTTTCAAAATTGCTTCCCTATATCGGCTTTCGATCTGCTCGCGTACAAAACTATTTTTTACCCCCACGATCAAAAGGTCGTGTCCATCCTCACTTTTCAAATCCAAAACAAAAGTCCCCGAAAACCACGTCTTAAAAGTCGACGTTGAGACTTGAGTTTTAAAGTTAGAAAGAATGTTGTTCCAGATTTTTTGGCCTGACACGAAAAGTACCTTTCTTTAAAGTATGGTGCAGGTTGAAAATCCTGATCTGTCGGCAGACAGAAAAGGATAGTAAGCCCTGGTCCGTCTACTGACGGAGAAGGACTGTGGAGCGAAGATCTGGCTGAAGGATCAAAAATTAGCTCGCCAAACCATATTGGCAAAAGTTTTCCACAGTTGTCAAGGACGCAAAATAATTGTTGATAATTGCGTCCGAGACCCTGAGTCTACCGAAGGGTCAACACCCAAAACCGTCTGTGGATAATCCACCAGTCTCTTGATATATCTTGCTATTTTTAGTACTCTAAGGCCTATGCCAAAACGAACTTATCAACCCAAAAAAAGAAAAAGGGCAAAAACTCACGGTTTTAGAGTAAGAATGCGCACGACTGACGGCCGGTCCGTCTTAAAACGCCGCAGAGCCAGAAAACGTGCAAAACTTACGGTTTGATGCAGCCACCCAAAAGCTCGGGCGATACTTTTATCATTTTGCGTAAATATGCAACAAAAGTCACTAAGCCGCGAATTGTAATTAGCAAAAAGGTTGCCAGACTTGCCGTCGACAGAAATCGAATCAAAAGGCTTTTTAGGGAAGCGCTAAAAGAAATCAATAAAGAAATCAATCTTGAAGGTCAAGGAATAACAGTTATTATTAAAAAAAACATCGCCGAAAGCAAAAAAGACCAAATCAAAAAAGATATCGAAAAACTACTCAATAAAAATGTCTAGAAAAATTGTCAGAACTTTATTTTTTATCTACCAAGGCGTGACTAGATCAAGCGTCAGAACTTGCCGCTTTACTCCGACTTGCTCAAAGTACGCTCTCGATGCCATCGAAAAATACGGCGGGGTCAAAGGTTCATATCTTGCCCTAAAGAGAGTTCTTACCTGCCATCCATTTTCCAAAAGGCCGTTTTTCGACCCAATTTAAAAACCATGAACCCATTCGACACGTTCCTAGTTAACCCGATCCTCAATCTTTTGGTCGGGGTCTACTCATTCCTCCATGCGGCTTCTATCCCCGGCGCCCTTGGCCTTTCGATTATTATTTTATCGGCAGCAATCCGTTTAGTCCTTTGGCCCCTAACCTCCGCCCAACTTCGAAGCACCCAAAAAATGGCCGCCCTAAAGCCTCATCTGGATAGAATTAAGGCAGAGCATGGCCACGATAAAATCCGTCATCAGCAGGAAGTCTCCAAGCTCTACAAAGAACATGGAGTCAACCCGATGGCAAGCTGCTTGCCCGTACTCTTCCAATTGCCTTTTTTCTTTGCGCTTCTGGGAGTGCTCAACAAAATTTTGGCATTTGACACACAAAACTTCCTGGTAGAAATAAACTCCAAACTTTATTTCCCGGCACTTCACCTAACAGACAAACCAGACACGTCTTTTTTAGGAGTCTCTCTTACCGCCAAACCAAGCGACTGGATGCACATTGGGTTTATTATCCTTCTGGTTCCGGTAATAACCGGCCTTTTGCAATTTGTCCAATCCAAAATGATGACCCCCGAAAAAGTAACGACAGCAATGCAAAAACAAGAAAATAAAAAAGGTGAAATGGACGAAACCATGTCTCAAGTCCAATCACAGATGACTTATTTAATGCCGGTCATGTTTACCTTCATTTCTTACGGTTTTGCCATCGGCCTTGCTCTCTACTGGAATACCTTCACGATTATTGGTATCATCCAGCAATATATAGTTTCAGGCCCCGGGTCTTTAAATAAATATCTGCCGCAAAGATTTCAAAAGAATTAAATAATGGCAAAAGCAAAATTGGACGAAAATTTCGTAGCGGAAAACGTAAGGCAAATTATTGAGATGCTCGGCGTTTCTGCAACCGCTGAAGTATCTAAAGAAGAAGGCACATACATAGTTGACATCAATTCGGAGGATTCATCGCTTCTTATTGGTAAACACGGTGCCAATCTCGAAAGCCTGCAGTTTATCCTCGCCGTGCGCCTTAAAACCTTAACCGGCCAAGATGATTTTGAAATTTTCGTTGACGTAGACAATTTCCGCAGAATTAAAGAAGACCGTCTAGAAAAAATGGCCCGCCAGGTTGCCGAAAAAGTCGGCCAAACCGGCAATCCGGAGCCCCTCTATGATTTATCTCCATCCGAACGCCGCCTCATCCACACGATTCTCACAGACAACCCGACTGTTACCACGATTTCTGAAGGCGAAGGCCAAGACAGACATCTCATCATCAAACCCAGATAGGGTCGCCAATGGCCAAATCAGACTTTCTCTTTTTGCTAGTTTTAGCAAGTATTCCCGTCCAACTCGGCAAACATTTTTTCTTTCCCTACTCGTATGTTTTAGGTCTCCCGATTGATTACCGCTCTTTGATTATTTATGTTTCGGATTTAGCAATCGTTTTGTATTTGGCCGCATTTTTCTGGGGAAACCGTAAGAGGTTAACTTCGATATACGCTAAGCTTAAGAGTTTTGTCATCATCTCGACTGTCCTTAATGCTTACCTCCTTATTGATTCGATTTTCTTCTCACTCGATAAAGAGGCATCGCTCGTCTTCGTTGCCAAAGTTATTCTCTTTAATCTCTTTGCTATAGCCTCCGCTGTTACCCTGTCAAAAAAGGAGATTGCCAAAAAATCGATAACTCTTTTTAAAAATCTTCTAGAGATTGAATCAATTATTCTCATCCTCGAATTTTTTCTCCAAAGGTCACTAGGTTTGACAATTTTTGGTGAACGCTCATTTGATAGTTCTACTCCCTCAATCGCCCACGCCGATCTCCTCGGCAATCAATTCCTTCGTCCTTATGGCACTTTTCCCCATCCAAATGTTGCCGCCGCCTTTTTGGTTTTTGTATTAATTCTTTTTCTAGGATCAAAAAGAGAAAAAATAAAACTGGTCTTTCCGTCAGTTTTGGGTTTTGTCGCCTTAATTGCCACCTTTTCCAAATCCGCGCTCGCGGCACTTGTCGTGGCGCTCGGAATAATCTTTAGCAAAAAAAAAGGATTTTTAGTTTTAATCTTTGCCCTTTTGGCAATCGGGATTTTACTTCTCAAAAACACTTCGGATTCGTCTCTCCCCACCATTTCCGAGCGCCTGGTCCTCATGCAAAAAAGCCTCGACATTTCCCTTATCAATCCACTCTTTGGTATCGGCAGCAATAATTTTATTCTTGAATTGTCCTATGCCAACCTTTTTTCGGTCAGCCAAATCCGTCTTCTCCAGCCAGTCCATAATATTTTCTTCTTGATCTTAGCCGAAAACGGCATCATCGGCCTCCTGCTTTTTACCGCGCTTCTATTTGTCGTTTTAAAATCCGTCAACACCAAAACCAAACTCGCCCTCTTCGTATCGATCCTAATCTTTGGCAGCATCGACCACTTCCTCTGGACGCTCCAGCAAGGCCAGCTTCTTTTTTGGCTTTCCATAGCCTATATCCTCAGTTCGCAAAAGCCCGAGCGCTGAGGTATTATTTCCCCAATGGTCAAAAAGGTTTTCTATAACGTAGCTTCGCAAGTTTTTGGCAAAGGCTTGACGGCTACCTCCACCTTTATTGTTACCATCTTAATTTCCCGTGCCCTCGGTGAAGCCGGCTACGGCGATTTCACCAAAATTTTCGTCTTTATCGGTTATTTTTATACCCTCGCCGATTTTGGCCTCAATAGCATCTACGTCAAAATTGCCGACGACAAAAATCAAATCAAATTACTAGAAGCACTTCTGGCAACACGTCTGCTCATGGCCATTGGTCTTGCCGCCACTGCTATCATGATTGGATTTTTAGTTCCCTATAATCCAGCAAGTGCCACCGGCTTCTCTCCGCTTGTCAAAATCGGAATTGCCATCGCCTCGCTAACAATCATTACTCAAGCCCTCTACACCACCACTAATGCCATGTTTCAGAAAAAGCTGCGCTATGATCTTTCAACGATTGCCGTTGTCGCCGGCGCCATCGCCGTTCTTCTCGGGACACTCTTAGTGACGGTCAAAGGCGGCGGCCTGCTTGCTTACAGCGCCATCTACGTAATCCAAGGAATCGTCAACGTCATAGTCGCTTACTTTTTCATTAGTAAACTAACCGCGCACGTAATATTTCCAAAGTTTTTGAAAGAGGACGCCAAGAGAATAATTTCAGGCGCCTGGCCCGTAGGCACTGCCTTAATTCTCAATCTTATCTATTTTAGGATAGACGTTTTTATTCTCTCCAGCTTTCGCGCCAGCGCCGAAGTCGGCATTTACGGTCTGGCTTACCAATTTTTCGAAGCAGCTTTAACCGTTCCCATTTTTTTTGCCAACAGCATCTATCCGCCGCTTTCACAGCTTGCCTCAAGTAACTTCAAGGAGTTTAAGTCGAAAGTTAATTTCTGGCTTTTGACCTTAACAGCAATATCTCTCCTTCTGGTGATATTTTTGGAGATCATCGCCAATTTTATCCCTTTCATTTATCAAGGCCGTTTTAGTCAGTCGGTTCTTTCACTTCAGATTCTGGCGCTTGGCATGCCCTTTTTCTTTGCCTCCGCCCTTCTTTGGCACACGCTCATAATTTTTGGCAGGCAAAAATTTCTAATCCTAATCTACGGCATTGGCGCGGTCTTTAATTTAATTGCCAACTTAATTTTTATCCCGCAGTACGGCTATATGGCCGCAAGTGTCATCACCGTTATCTCCGAAGCGCTTGTCCTTGCGCTCCTTGCCATTGCCTATTTAACTTTTTCTAGAAACCGCCAACCATGAATCGTCAACCATTAACCATTTTTACCGACGGCGGTTCCCGCGGTAATCCCGGCCTTGCCGCCTATGGCTTTGTCGTTAAGGCCGGCGGTAAAACCGTCAAAGAGGCCGGCGGCACACTCGGCGTTGCAACCAACAACTTTGCCGAGTATACTGCCGTCATTCGCGCCCTTGAATTCGCTAAACAGAATTTTAAGGGCGAAGACCTTAAATTATATATGGATTCGAACCTTGTTGCCTCCCAGCTTTCCGGCCTTTTCAAAATCAAAAACGCCGGCATTCGCGAACTCGTCTTTAAAGTCCGCCAACTCGAATCAAGTTTCGGTCAGATCACCTATACCCATGTGCCCAGAGAGAAAAATAAAGAAGCCGATGCCCAAGTAAACCTCGCCCTCGATCAAGGCCTGAGATAAAAACAATGGAGTTTAGAGAGTACGTCGAAATAATCAAAAAAAATATTCTGATCATCGCTCTCACTACGGTTTTGGGCGTAGCCGTTGCCTTCTATTTTTCTCTAAATTTCCTGTCCGGCTACAAATTTGAGCAAACGCTTTTAATCTCGCCGCAAGAAACATCAGTCGATACTCCTCAAAACAGTTATTACAGCCTCGAAAAGGCCCGCAACTTTACAGATACGGCCGTGGCTATTTTGCAAAGCCCCGATTTTGCCATCAGCCTAGACACCCAAGGGTCAGTGGCCATCAGAAAACTTGCTCCCCAAGTTATTAAAATCACGACAATTGCCCAAGATCGCCAGTCGGCAAAAAGCCTAATGGCGAAAGTTGCCAACTCCTTCAACGCGGAAATTGCCAAGCTGCAACCAAGCTCAACTTTCCAAATAAACACAATCGGTAAAGTCCCCGATCCGCAATCGGCCGGCCCGTCGCCCAAAATCGTCCTGGCTTTCGGCGCGGCTTCCGGTTTTGTCGTTTCCCTTATCGCCATCGGCCTCAAAACATACTTCAGGCTTTAAACCCCAACCCTGAATTGCTAATATTACTGGTGATTCATGGAAAATTCTGCCCCTCAAAAAACCCAGGTTTTAATAACCGACGTCGGTAGCTTCCTTGGTCGGGAGTTGGCCAAATCCTTGCTTTCTTCCGGCGCCCAAGTGTTTGGCCTTACCAAAAGCCATGTTCCCCAAGACCTTTTGGATAAAAAAGATTTTACACTGCTTGAACTTGACCTCGCCCAGCCCCTCCCCACCCACCTCCCAAAATTCGACCTTGTCTTTTATATTTCTCACGACCAAAGTCCGTTCACACCCGGCCTATCGGCCATACCGCATTTCTCAACTTCCCTTGCCAACATCCTTACGCTTTCCCATTTCGAGTCTTCGAGAAACAAGCCCTCTTATTTAAAAGAGGTTAAGGTTATTATTACTCTCCCTATCACCACAGACCCGGAAATTTACGATTATTTGGCAAAAACTGATGAGGAAAGGCAAAAGCTTACGGCCTTTTTGCTAGGCGATGTTTACGGGCCGGGCGTGGACTTAAAATCTCCAGAAAGCCTTGCGCGCCTAATCTCCCAAGCCGTTTATTCCGACAAGGTAATTTTAGAAAATGAAGGCCTCGATACAATTTACCCCGCTTACATTTCCGATATTATTTCGGCTATCACGAAATTCGCCGCAAGCGAAAGTCATGACTCTAAAAAAGTCCATATCGCCTCTGCCAGCCCGATGACAACGCTTTCCGTGGGATATGAAATTCAAAAAGCCGCCAGGCTTGTCTTGGGTAAAGAAATAGACCTCTTTTTCGCGGGCCTTGGTCCTTCCTCTGCCGCCCCGCAGCAAATTATCAAAGATTACGATCAGAGTTTTCTCCCGACAGTCGGCCTGGCCGAAGGTTTGCAAGAAACTTTTGACTATTTTGCCAAAGAGAAAAGACCGGCACTCCACCACTTCGTGCATCACGCACCAAGCCAGCCTCATCAGCAGGCCGTGGAAAAGCCACGTTCAGTTTACATGAACGTGGCCACAAAAATTGCCCATCCGAATATAAAAAGAACTTCTCCAAGACTAAACCGCAAAAAAATTAGCCTAATCATTACCGCAGTTGTGCTTGTTTTTATCGTCAAAACGGGGTTGGACATTTTCCTGGGGGCATCCCGTCTTGCAAGCGCCCGCCAAGAGGCCACATCCGGCGATTTCAAAAAAGCTCAAAACCACGCCGCCGGTGCCGCCTCCTCTTTTAAAAATGCCCGCGCAGAAATTAATTTAATTCTCACACCTTTATCACTCATCGCTCCGCAAAAACTGGAAAGTATAAACTTCACTTTCGATTCTGTAGAAAACTCTGCTGTCGCCCTAGCCCACCTTGCGAAAGGAGCTTTCCAGCTTGGTATAGACCTTTCAATTATTGCGAGTTCACAAGCAACAAGCCCTCTTATTTCTCAAAAAGACGTTAAAGCCGCTGGGTTCGACCTTGAGTCTCCGCAGGCAGATTTTAAATCGGCATTCTTCAGCTCTGCCCAGGCTGTGGAGCTTGCCAAGAAAGCCAAGGTCGCGAGCCTTTTCCCCTCAAAAGTCGAAGCCATTCAAAAAGCGGCGGCAGATTTGAACAGCTTAAGCCAGTCGGGTTATGAGCTTTCCAATTTAATTGGCGATTTGGTAGGCCAAAAAGGCCCAAAATCTTATTTACTTCTTTTGGAAAATAATACCGAACTTCGCCCGGGCGGCGGCTTTATCGGCAATGTTGGTACCATCGATTTCGAGTCTGGTCGCCTCAAAAATATTTCCGTAGATGATGTCTATAACGTCGATGGCCAGCTTAAAGAAAAAATTACCCCGCCGGCTCAGATCAAAGAAAAACTTGGTACCGATCAGTTTTATCTTCGCGATTCCGGCTGGAGTCCGGATTTTGCGCTTAACTCCCAGATTGCCCGCGACTTCTTTAAAAAAGAAACCGGTAAAAGCGTTGACGGCGTCATTAGCCTGGATCTAACCTTTTTGCAAAAAGTTTTGGAAAAAACCGGCCCAGTCAAGCTTTCAGATTTCAACGAGCAAATTTCCGCCGCCAACCTTTTTGAAAGGGGCGAGTACTACAGTGAAGTTGGCTTTTTCCCGGGTTCCACCCAAAAACGTGATTTTTTCGGTGCCCTGTCGCGGACTCTTATTAATAAAATACTTTCCAGTCTAAACACCAAAGATGAGTCCAAAGATAAAATTTCCACTCTTGGTTTAATTGCAGTTTTCAAAGATGGCCTTTCCCAAAAACACGTCATGTTTACTTTTGATAGTCCCAACCTTGCCGCCTATGTCCGCACCCACGACTGGAACCGGCCGATTCCCCCCGCTTCTTTTAATCCTGGCGATGATACGGGTAAGACCCGCGATTTCCTGGCGCTTTCAGAAGCCAATCTTGGGGCCAACAAAGTCAATCGCTTCATCGACCGTAAAATTGAATACGCTATGACCATCGGCCGTGACGCCGATCTGGTTGCCAACCTTAAAATTACCTATACTAATAATTCCCAGGCCGATACTTGGCCTGCCGGCAAATACGTTAATTTCCTTCGGGTCTATACCCCGGGGCTTATAACACTGCTTTCAGTCAACGGATCAGACAAAATTGATCCCAAAGCCGTCCAGGTGAGTACTCTCGGCAACCTCTCATCAATTTCCACTTATGTCGAAGTTCCCATCAAATCGACAAAAGAGATAACTTTCTCTTACCGTCTGCCGAAGAGTATCAAATTGGAGACCGCACCCATTTATGATCTCTATGTCCAAAAGCAGCCGGGCACGAACCAGGATCCGTTTGAATTTAAATTTAATTTGCCGGCGTATCTTGTTACCAAATCGGTAAATGGTCAGGATCAAAGCACCCAAAACCTCGACGTTAAAACCGATTTATTGGTAGACCGCGAGTTTAAAGTAGAAGTTATAAAGAAGTAATTACCTGGCGGCAAACTTCGCCGCACCAACCGCCGTTGTCACCGGGCCGATTACTCCAACTGCAAGTATCGCCAAAATTATCAACAACCAACCTTTGTGTTTCCCTGCATATTCCATCATTTTCTTCCACGAACTTGGATACCTTTCTTGCAAAGCCTTCGCGCGGTCGGAAGCCAAGAGTCTTTGTGCTAGAGCCTGCTCAACCTGTGGATATTTGCTGGATATCAAATTTAGTGTTTTCCAATCCACACCCTTGCCGCCTTTTGTAATAAGCCTTTCGCCGAGAACATCGACATAAGTTGCTAATTTCTCCAAAGAAACTGCTCTGTTTGCAGCAATTTCAGCCTGTGTCAGCCGAAACTCGCTTGAGTCGTATTTGAACTTCTGTTGCAAAGCCTTGCCAAGCTCGTTTAAATATTTCCCGCCGTCTTCTTCCGATAACGCATCAAATTCCTCAATAGTCATTTTCCTGATGTTTTCTTTTGTTCTGATCTCGTTCGTCCCCGCCTCTTTTCGGGCTTTATCTCGAGCCGCCTTTAAAGCTTCTTCCTCTTGCCCCAACCTTGTCCTTGCCGTTCTTAGATTTTCGTTGAGGGTTGCGATTTTAGCCGGATCAGTTTCCGTCTTAAGCTGGGTTTCCCATCTGGCAATTTCGGTCTTCAGGTCGTTAATCGCCGCTTCTAGTTCTTTTGGCGCCGACTGTTCTCTCCTCAAACGGTCAGCCTCTTCTTTATTGGCTTTTGCCTTCTCTTCCTTTTCTTTAGTTTCGGCTTCAGGAACTTTTTTATCATAAATTCTAATAGCTTCCGAAAGCCTCGCTTGTGCTAAAGCTTTTTCTTCGCGAAGTATTTTTGCCCGTGGTTCGTCGCCGGCAGCGTCTGCGGCCTTTAGTTGGCTATCGAAACTATCGTAGTCTGATTGAGCTTGATCCCTAGCAGTTTTAATTTCAGTAGCTGACATTGATGAGTATTTAGTACTCAAAGCAGCATTGTCCCGAACCTCTTGCCTCATCCGTGCAGCTTCCGTCTGCGAACTTGTAGTATTACGGGGGTCAACCTGTCGCCCGAGACGTCGAAGCTCAGTTGCCCTATTCCCCAAAATGTCCACTCTTTGTGCAGCCTCGTCCATTTCATTTTGAAAACGTCGCGCCAAAGTTGTATTTCTAAACAAGCGGAATTTTTCGGCAGCAGCAGAGAGATCAACATTTGCGTTCTGCAGTTCAGCAGACAGATCTTCCGGTGACAACCCGCGAATTCTTTCTAGTTCTTCCCTCATTTCTTGGGCTCGCTGCTCTATTGCTTGCGCCTGTGATCGTATTTCTCCTAAATCTTCCGGGGCACCTTCTCCTCCTCCACCGGGTATGGGGCCTGGTGTTGGTTCTGGAGCTTCTTCCGGCGGTCTGCCTCCTCCGCCCGGCGGTGCGGGTGGTCTCTCCGGCGGTTCTCCTGCCCCCGCGCCTGCAGCAGTTGGTTCAGGTGTCTCTGGAGGTATAGGTTCTTCCACGCGTCCTGTTCCTTGAGTTTCAGTGGGGGGAGGAGTTGTTTCTTCTGCCCGTGGCGCCGCTGCAGGAGGAACGACATCCGCACGGCTTATTGGCGCCGGTTCCGGCGGTAGCGCGTCTCTTGACGGTACGTGTAAATCGGGAGCCGGCACTTCAGCCGGAAGGGTACCATTTATACCTTCTAAAAGATTACCGGGTGGTCTTTCCGCCGGAGTTTCTGCCGCAGGCGGCGGGGCTGCGACTTCATTCGCTGGTCTATGGACAGCACCAGACTCTCTTATCAAACGACTAATTCTCTCTGATTTTTCTTGAACAGTTTCTCCCGGAGGCCCCGCAACTTCGGCTCCGGTGGTTGGATTGGCAATCACATCGAGGCCTGCTACGTCGCCTTCCTCTTGCGCAAAGGATCCAAGCGCCCCCCCAGTTCTTGATCTGGAGCTTTTAGAGGAGCGCCAGCTGGTGGTCTTGGCGCTTCCGCTCTTGGCGCAGGTGATGCCTCTACCCCGCCGCCCCTAAATGGTGGCCTCATTGGTTTGTTGCCCCTTCCGCAGCAGCCAGTTCTTCCAACTTTGCCAAAAACCTGTCCTGATTTTGCAGCAAAAAATCCTGGAACTCGTCGCCGTTGACATTTAGATTCAAAATATCCGCCCCAAACATTTCACCGGTATCAACATCCATCGCCGCCAGCCGCTCCCCAATCGTCATGCCGCCGTCATCAAAGGCGTTTTTAAAGTCCGCCGGCAATTCCTCGGCTGGAATATCTTCGTCGAAACTCAACTTACTCTTATTGTCGTTTAGAAATTTAAGGAAACTGGAACCGTAGACCGCAGCTTGCAAAATTTCGTCGGAAAAAATTCCTGCCAGTTCTTCCGCAGAAAAACCCAGGGATTCAAGCCGCTCACCGATTGGTGTTGCCCCCTCATCGAGCGATTTTAAAACTTCAGTTAATGTTAGTTGTTTCATTGGCAGTCTGTTCTATCGCCGCATCGACAATATCCTTTGCCTCTTCAATCCTTCCGGAATCGATGGCAACAAGGGCGCTGCGATAAGCCGTTATCTCACGGCTTCTCAAAATCTCTTCCCTAATTTTAGTATACAATACTTTAAAATTTTCATACCTCTCTGAAAGTTCTCTGTAAAAATCGATAATCGTATCCTCGTGTTTTTCAATCTTATCCAAAGTCGCCAAAGTTAATCTTGCTACCTCTTGGGCTTTTTCCAGGGGCAATGTGCCGGAATTTAACCCGTCTATAATTTCATCCAAAACTTCCTTAGCAACGCGGTCCTTGGCCGAAAGCTTTTTATTATCATCCATCCACTCAAATATAAGTCGATTCCTAAGAACAAATCAACTAAAATGCTATGCTTGCTAAAAAGTCACTTTTTCTGCTACTATTTCCAGCGAGGATAAGCTTGTCAATTGTATTTATATCAGCAGGTCGCCTCACCTCGATTTCATCGAGCTGATGGCACTCCTCTGATATAATTTTTGACAAAGCAAAAATTATGGAACAAGTGCCATTAGAGGCCCAAAAGAGAAATATTCTTGGCCGCAAAGTCAAGAATTTACGAAAAAGCGGTCTAATTCCCGCTCACGTTTTTGGTCATGGAATCGAAACCGAGCACATTCAACTTAAGGCCGCCGATTTTGCCAAGGTTTTTGAAAAAGTCGGCGAAACCGGCATCATCGATTTGGCACTTGGCAGCGCTAAAAAGCCCGTGATGGTTAAAGGCATTCAGATTCACCCAGTAACCGACCTTATCCTTCACATCGATTTTTACCAGGTCAATCTTTCTGAAAAAGTTAAAGTCAACGTCCCACTCGAGATATCGGGCGAGGCGCCGGCAGTTGAGAAGAAACTGGGTCTTCTTTTAACGCCGGTTACCGAGATTGAGGTCGAAGCCCTACCAACTGATATTCCGGAAAGTATCGAAGTAGATGTCACCAATCTTGCCGCAGTCGGAGACGAACTTAAAGTTAAAGACCTCAAGATAGACAGAGCCAAGGTTGAAATTCTGGTAGATGACCAACTGGTTGTTGCCCAAATCGGCGAGCTAATTACCAAAGAGATGGAAGCGGTCGAAGCCGAAATGGAAGCAGAGGCCGCCGCAACAGTTGAAGCCGTCGAAGGTGAAGCTCCAGCCGTAGAAGGTGAAGAAACTCCAGAGGGTGAAGCCGCTGAAGGTGAATCTAAAGAAAAGCCGGAAGCTGTGGGCCCGCAGGAACGAAGGGAAGAAAAAAAAGAAGAAAAGAAAGACTAATCAAAGCTTTTTGGCAAGTTCCGCAGCCTTTTGTTTTGCATCATTTGCCAAATCAACTTTGCCTTGATATTCATAAAGAGTTGCCAGTTTTGCCCACGCCCTTTGGTAGTCCGGCCGAAGGGCCAAAACCTCCCGTATTTTTGCTGTTTCCTCTCCAAGGTTAGCTGATTTTACTGCAAGTGCGCTGTAAAAACTTAAAGCATAGGGATTTGCCGGGTCAAAATTGAGTACGGTTAAAAGTTGTTTTCTTGCCGCATCTATTTGATTTTTCGTTCCCAACTCCCCCGCGTATTCGAGTCTTAAATTAACAGCCTGTGGTGCTTTGTCTATCCGCTTTGAAAGCGGCAAAGATAGTGAGGCAGATTTTTGGCTCAGCGTAAAGGCAATAGATGCCCCGATGACCACCAAAATTAAAACCATGCGGGGAATGTTGCGGTAAATTTGCGTTAAATCCATATTTTAGGCCACTCCTCAAGCATTATTGACTCTCTTTTTACGTCAAATCTCTGGTATAGCTCTTCAGTCACAAAAGGCATAAAGGGGTGCAGCATAATAAGAAGTTGCTTTAAAACATATTCCAAAACAGGTTGCGCCTCTTCTCTTCTTGCTTTGCTTTTTTCAATATAAATATCGGCAAACTTGTGCCAGGTAAATTCATATAGTGCTTCGGTAGCCAAATGAAGATCAATATTCTCTAAATGTTTAGTGACGGCCAAAGTCAAATCTGCCAGTTCCTTTTCAATAGCCAAGTCTTCTTCGTACGATAAATCTTTCTCTATTTTTGAATCTTTGGGCTTCAGTTCCAAAATAAACTTAGTCATGTTTCTAAGCTTTGTCCCAAAATTACGGTAATTTTTGCCGCGCTCATCCAAAATCGCCTTAGAAACCCGTCCGTCTCTTCCCGGGACGCTATATGTGTAAAGCGCCATCCTGGTTGCATCCACCCCCCACTTTTCGATTAAATACGTTGGCTCAATTCCGTTACCTAAAGATTTTGAAAACTTTCGTCCCTCCAAATCCCTTAACATTCCATGGAAAAACATCGTTTTAAAAGGTATATTCCCCGTAAAACATTTAGAGAGCATTATCATTCTGGCGATCCACAAGTATTTAATCTCCGGCGCACTGATTTCAAAATCCCATGGAAAGTAACTCGACATCTCTTCCCACTTTGACTTTCCACTTTGACTTTCATCGCCCCATCCAAGCGTTGATAATGGCCAAAGCCCGGAAGAAAACCAGGTATCCAAAACCTGTTCGTCCTGTATCCACCATTGCTCTTTACATTTTCCGCAAACGTCGTTGGGTAATTCGAGAGAGATCCTTACAGCTTCTTTCATCATCGGATCCTGATGAGGATTACATTGTGCACAATACCAAACTGGGATTCTGTGTCCCCACCATAAAGAGCGCGAAATGCACCAGTCGTGAATATTCTCCAGCCATTCGGTTTCAATCTTCGCATAGTTTTTTGGCAAAAAAGTAATTTTATTTGCCTTAATTTCCTTAATAGCTTCCTTTGCTAATCCATCAACTTTTACAAACCACTCTTCGGAAATAATCGGTTCCACAACAGATTTACATCTCTCACAAACCGGTACCTTATGGACGTACTCTTCCTCCTTTACCAATATCCCTTTCTCTCGCAGTTGGGGCAGCATTGCTTCTCTTGCCTCCATCACCTTCATCCCGGCGTACTTTCCGGCAATTTCCGTCAATCTCCCGGTTTTATCAATGACATTTATGATCGGTAGGTTATGCCTTATTCCAATTTCATAATCATCAAAAGAATGTCCGGGAGTTACTTTAATAACACCGGTTCCAAAATCTGGATCAACCGCATCATCGACAACAACTTTCATTTTCTTTTTACCGGAAAGCGTTACAACCTCAAATTCCTTGCCAACATATTCTTTGTACCTTTTATCTTTGGGGTTAACTGCCATGGCGGTATCACCGAATTTTGTTTCCGGTCGGGCAGTCGCCAGCGTTAGTGGCCCATACTTCATGAAGTAGAGTTTTTCTTTCCTTTCTTCATATTCCACCTCCACATCCTCAATTGCCGTCTGGTCTTTTGGACACCACTGTACAATGTAAGGGCCTTTATAAATCAATCCTTTGTCGTAAAAAGTTTTGAAAGCTTCAAATACCGCAAGTCTTGGTCCGTCATCCAAAGTAAAAACCTCCCGGTTCCAATCTGCCGAAAGTCCCATCATTCGCCAACTGCCCGAAACTGATTTATAGATTTCCTCCTTAAATTCCCAAGCTTTTTCCAGCCATTTTTCCCGGCCCAATTTTTCTTTTGATAAACCGTCTTTAGACAATTTTTTTTCAAGTGTCGCTTCAAACTGAATACCCGCGTGGTCAACCCCAGGCAAAAGCAAAACGTCAAACCCTTGAAGTCTTTTGAACCGGGCGATGGCATCCAAAATCGCATGTTGCATCGCGTGCCCTAGATGAAGCTCACCGGTTAAATTTGGCGGAGGGATTAAAAGTGAAAAAGATTTTTTAGAAGATTTAGAAGATGATGAATCCGCGCCAAAAAGATTTTTCTTTTCCCAGAAATTGTAAATATCTTTTTCGTTAGAAAGTTGAGTTGATTGTTTCACTGTTTTAATTTCACGTCGCGGATAAATTATCCTCATGCCCCCACGTGCAAAGATTTTGTCAAAATCTGAGTCGGGTTTGCCCCGTTAAAAGTTTGGTCCATTTGAACTTACCCTCCTTCAAAACTTCCAAGACCTGTCGAATCAGAGTAACCAATTTCCCGATACTTTTAATGGGGTGGATAACTAGCCCACCAACAAATTACTATCTAATTATGTCAGAAAAATTTACGGATGTTAAATTAACAAAAAGTTTAATAGCTGACGATACTAATTTTTGTGGTGCAGGGGTTTGTTTAGCTCTGGCAGTGTGCGGTACGAGAGCTGGTACGGTATAAGAACATCTCCACCAGATTTCATATCGACAGTATAAGTCCCCTCGAACGTTGTAATGACAGCAGATTCACCCACCATTGTTTTGGGTTCTCTCTCCACCTGGATTCGTTGGACTTCCTCCACATGGAAGGTGGATCTGTATCCATCCGGATAAACAACATTAATTATTTCGTCCGAAATTCTTTCAATCATTTCCATCAAAAAACCGGGGACACTCCCGGATATTGATAATATGATTAAACCATAAATCCAAAGATTTATCAAATTTAGAAATGCAGCCCTGAATCAGCCCGGAGCGTCAAAGGATCCACAAAATTCTTTTCATAAAAAGCCGCAGCGGCTATCATGGCGCCGTTATCAATCGATAAACTCTTTTCTGGGAAAAATACTTTTTCCCCATCTTCTTCCCCGGCCTTTTCCATCTTTTCCCGAAGCCTGCCATTTGCCGCCACTCCTCCGCCAACTACAACCGATTTTACGCCAAACTTTTTAACCGCTGCGAAAGTTTTTTTAACAAGTACATCTGTGACCGCTTCTTGAAATTCATAAGCAATTTCTTCCTTACCATGAACTGTGAATCCCGAACTATGAACTAAATTAACGACGGCTGTCTTGATCCCCGAAAACGAAAAATCAAAATCCTTTGTTCCCATCATCGGCCTCGGTAATTTGAGATTACTTGACTTTCCACTTTGACTTTGACTCGCAACTTTTTCTATCTCCGGCCCACCCGGGTATCCAAGCCCCAAAACTCGCGCCACTTTATCAAATGCCTCACCGCAAGAATCATCGCGTGTGCCGCCAAGCCATTTAAACTTTCCGGTACTTGGCATCAATATCAAGTCCGTATGGCCGCCGGAAACAACCAGAGCAACCAATGGAAACTTCGGCGGATCTTTCCTCTCCAACCAGTTTGCGTAGATGTGCCCGACTAAGTGATTAACCCCAATTAAAGGTTTATTCCAGGAGAGTGCCAGGGTTCTTGCTGTTTCTGTTCCTATCAAAAGCGATCCGATAAGCCCCGGCCCGTAAGCAATTGCAATAGCGTCCAAATCTCGACTAACAACTCCAGACTCTTTCAGACATTCCTCAATCGTTGGAATGATCACTTTTATTTGTTCTCTGGCCGCTACCTCCGGCACAATGCCACCATATTTTTGGTGCATCGAAGCCGATGAGGCAACCACGTTTGAAAGCATCCTTCTCCCGTCCTCAACTACAGCAGCCGATGTCTCGTCGCAAGTTGATTCAATCCCAAGCATTAACATAGCTACAAATTATATCAGAAGTTAATTAAAGTTCGAAGTTAACACTATCGCCCACTTGAAGATTATTGGCATTGACAAGCCCCGCATTGATTTCTAAAACGTATTTTGCATTAGCACTTGGCCTGTATACTGTCAGTTGAGCGTCTTTCTTGCCTGGTTCCGGCAGTGCGCTCTGGACAATATAAACGATTTTTTTATTTTCGTCGACCCATATGATATCAATTGGAAACTTCATACCCTTCATCCATATGGGATAGTTTCCGGCAGTATCAAACACAAAAAGCATGCCGCGGCTAATCTCCAAAGACTCTCTTCCCGATAAACCCTTCCTCCTGTCATCAGCGGATAGCGCAAGAGCACTTTCCACTTTCAGGGTTTTGACACTAACTGCTGTCGTTCTCTTTTGTACTTGGGGGTTTAGGTTTGGGCTCACAGAGCCGCGGAAAAAACTAATGGACGAAAATGGGCCACCAAAAACTAAAAGCCCGACAATCAGCAAGAATAGTCCTAAGATAATCGCTAAATCTTTCTTCACGTTCCTGTCCCTACTAAGTATACCGCCTGCCACGGTCGAAAGTTCGATTTGAAAACACCATCGTATATCAACTTATCACCCTTGTAAACTCTTCTCGTAAAAACAGAATCGGAACCTGGAGCAGAAAAATCTACTTGTTTTACAACCCCTTTGGGTAAAGTTGGGTCATCTTGATATTTATCTTCCGGGGCCGCTTTTATATTGGTAACAACTGGGTCTGAAACTTCAACTCTTCTGCCGTCTAAGGTTCCGTAAATATCTATTTCAAGCTTCGAATTTACTCTGTCAATGACACTCTGTACCAGAATGTAATGGGCAGTGTCATTTTTAAACGCAAAATCCACGCCGGGGGCCCAAACCGTGGCATCTAGTCCGGGCGCAAATCCCCTCTGCTCATAATATCCGACGCGATAAGCGTGGGCAGTTCTGGAAACTATCGGCAGCCCCGAATTTAAAGCCGCCCTAAAAATAGTCGTCGAAACCTGACAAATACCGCCGCCATCATCAAGTACCGTTCTGCCCTCAGAAATTATATACGCTTGCCGAAAGCCCGTTGCCGCCGAAACTTCTCCAACGGTCTTGTTGAATGAAAAAACATCACCCGGCGCCACGATTGTTCCCTCTACCCGCGACGCAGCTAGGCCAATATTATAAACGCGGTTAGCGATTGATCCTGCAAAATATGAGACTCCGCGGCCTACGAGTTCCTTGATTCCGTATGAGTTTATTTCATCGCTATCTACACGAGCCTTGCTCACCGTAACCGGAAGTGGAATTTGGATATCTCCCCTCGTGTTTAAATCATCTATAGATACTTTTGAAAGCACTAATTGACGGGTCGCCTCAATATCAACTTTTTGACCGTCGATAGCCGGGCTAAACTGGCTAACCTTCCCACTCGCAAATTTCAGCGTTGCGTCCACGGTTGGCCTATCAATAACAGCCGCAATATTCTTTAAGACTCCATCAAGCATCGCCTCGTCCACGACCACATTTAAAATCGGTGCCGGTGAATCAATCAGGCGCAAGTCGGCAAGTGTAATTTTGCTGCCGCCAAAGTTTACTTCTTCAAAGAACCCTTTTTCCTGGCCTTGCGGATAAAATCTCAAGATATTAAGTAGGTTGTCATCCCAAAGCCCCCAGGCGTCGTAGCCGTAGGTTAATCTAATCTTAGAGTTGGCAAGGGCCTGGACTTTGGCAAAGGCCTTCGTGGCCGCCTGTGCATTAACTTTGGGTTTGCTTTCGATAAGCGCCACTTCGATGGGCGAGCTCTCCAAGCTCTCAACTCTTTGAACCGTATCGGCAGTTAACTTTCCTCTATCAACTAAAGCCCCGTCTTGTTCAGGTAAAATCGCCAATTTTCCGTCTTGATACCCAATGGTTGCATCGCGAGGTTGCTTTTCGACCTCCGCAAACTTTGTACTCATGAAATTAGCAAACCGCTCAAAATCTACCCTATAATATGGCAAGTAGTGTGTCCTCACAAAAGTCGTCCGAACCCTTTCTTTTAAATCCGCATAAAAATCGCCTGTTCTTCCTGCTTTATAAATTGAATCTAAGGTCTTCTCCGAGTCAAAACTAATTCCCAATTCCTTCGGCTTTGCCTCCAGCTTTTTTCCTTCAAGCACAAAAACAATAGGAGAGTTTTCAAAATCGCCAGTTTGCTTTGAAATCAAACTTGAAGCGGACGCCTTATCCTTCCCCGAAAGGCTTTGGGACGCCAAATATGTATTTGGGAGGATTTTATTCGTAGAAAAGCTTTGCTTATCTTTGTAAACTAAGCTATAAATGATGAAAAACAAAAGAAAGGAAACAGCAACAATTAGACCTTTACGCGGATTTAATATGTTTTGCACCGCACGGCTCCGTATCTGTGATATCATGGGTTTGAAGGGTGTCTAAAACACCTCTTGTTCACGTACAAAAAGCTTGATACAACTATAACATGCCCTTTTTATTTCGAGTCATCGAGAAACAAGCTCTCTTATTTCGAGTCTTCGCCTCCCTCCTAATCGTTCTGACGTCTTTGGTTCTTTCCGCCTGTTCGCTCGTGCCCGGGGCACAAAGCAAGGAAGTAACCCTCAAAGTCTGGGGCCTATGGGAATCTTCTACCACTATGAGCCAAATTATTAGTGATTATAAGAAGGTTAAACCCAGTGTCACCATCATCTACGAGAAAAAGTCGCCCCAACAATACCGTGAAAGTTTAGAAAGCCAGATCCAATCAGGGAGAGGCCCTGATATTTTCAGCTTCCATAATACTTGGACACCAATGCTATCAAGGGAGCTTGCGCTTGTTCCCTCAAGCGTCATCACCGGTTCCGACTTTTCCAAAAGCTACTACCCGACAGCAAGCACTGATTTAAAAAACGCCAGCAAAAAGCTTGTTGGTATCCCCATGGAAATCGATGGGCTTGCGCTCTACTTTAACGTTGACATATTTAATGCTGCCGGTATCGGTGCCCCCACAACTTGGCCCGAGCTGGCTCAAGACGCCGCCAAGGTGACGGTTAGGGACACAGCAGGTAATCTTAAAACAGCTGGCGTAGCCATTGGAACTGCTTCAAATGTTGATCACTTTTCTGACATTTTGGGACTGATGATTCTGCAAAATAGGGGAGACCCGAAGTCTCCAACTGATAAATCTTCATCTGATGCCCTTGATTACTATGTCAATTTCGCCAAAGGCCCAAACCGTGTTTGGGACGCAACAATGCCCGGCTCAACCGTGGCCTTTGCCGGCGGCAATCTGGCCATGTATTTTGCACCAAGCTGGCGCGCCATCGAAATTAAAAATGCCAACCCACTTTTAAACTTTAAAGTCGTGCCGGTTCCTCAGCTAAAACTGGACGAGCAAAATGTCGGCTGGGCCAGCTACTGGGCTGTCGGAGTCTCCGTCAAAAGCCCAAATCAAGCTGAAGCCTGGAATTTTGTGAAATATTTGACTCAAGAGCAAACGCTTATCAAGCTCTATACCCAAGCCGCTCAAAGCCCGGGCAGGATTTTTGGTGAACCATACCCGCGGGTTTCTATGGCCACAAAACTGGCATCAGATCCCATACTTGGTGCCTATATAGCCAGTGCTCCCTCGATGCGCTCATTCCCCATGGCCTCCTTTACTTGGGACAACGGGTTAAACGATCAAATAATTAAGGCTTATGAGGACGCCATCAACGCCACGGTCGCCGGGACACCATCATCAACTGCCCTTGGAATCACTGCCAAAAACGTCGCCAATATTCTTAGCCGATACCAAACTCCTGCCTCAAGATAGATAGCAAGTCCAACGCATGACAATCCGAAACGCAGTTCTGGCCACGCTGGCATATCACGACATTTTTGATTACCCCTTAAAAGCAGAAGAGATCCGTCAATATTTAGTGGGGAAGGAGGCAGATGTCAAAAAAGTTGAAAAAGCACTGAAAGTTTTGATCAAAGACAAAAAAATTTCTCAGACAAAAAACTCATTTTTCTTAAAAAGAAGAAGTAAAATCATCAATTTCCGTCAGAGCAGGGAGAGGTTTTCGAAAGCCAAGCTCAAACGCGCAAAGCTCTACACTAGACTTTTGATGGCAATCCCTACCATTAAACTCGTTGCCATCTCCGGCGCTCTCGCCATGGAGAATAGCCATAAAAAAGATGACATCGATCTGGTTATCATCACTTCCAAAAACAGCCTTTGGACAACTCGCTTAATGGCCAACATCTTACTACAACCTTTTCGTAGAAAAGCAGGGGAGCCGCACACAAAGGACAAAGCGTGCTTAAATTTATTCCTCGAGGAATCAAGCCTGAAAATACCGACTCAGAATTTATACACAGCCCACGAAGTGATGCAAATGCGACCTTTGTGGCAAAGAAGAAATACCTACCGTCACTTCCTAAAAGCCAATAGATGGGTTAAAAACTACCTACCTAACTGGGAACCTCAACGGGCCGACTCAACTTTCAGTTATCCACAACTTGGGATCACATCACTTTTTGAAAAACTAGCCAAAAACCTCCAGCTTTTTTATATGAAGAAAAAAATCACCACCGAGAAGATAGGGGAGCACCAACTCTTTTTCCACCCAAAAGACACTCAAAGCTGGGTTTTGAAAATATACGTTAGGAAGCTCCAAAAACTACTTAATTGACATTTACGCTCACTTTTTGAGATAATTTTAGCGGGCACCCCATGTGGGTGTTTTTTCTTTTTGAATAGACCCCCAAGGAATAATGGCGCGAACAAAAGTTATATTTGTTTCAGGCGGAGTCATTTCCGGGATCGGAAAGGGAATCGCCACCTCAAGTATCGCCCTTCTTCTTAAATCCCGCGGTTTCTCAGTCACAGCTATTAAAGCCGATCCGTATCTTAACCATGATGCCGGCACGCTAAACCCCATCGAACACGGCGAAGTTTTTGTTTTGGATGACGGCATGGAATGCGACCAGGATCTGGGCAATTATGAGCGCTTCTTAGACCAGAGCCTCAATGCCACTAACTACATGACCACCGGCCAGGTCTTCAAATCTATAATCGACCGTGAACGCGCTTTGGGTTATGGCGGCAAAACCGTTGAATTTTTCCAGCATCCGCCCGAAGAAATCATTGAGCGCATCTTCAAATGCGCCAAGAAAAACCGCGCCGAAATTGTTCTTTTTGAAGTCGGCGGCACCGTCGGTGAATATCAGAACATGCTTTTCCTGGAGGCAAATCGGCTCCTCAAACTTAAATACCCGCGCGATATCCTGCACGTTCACTTAACTTACTTGCCGATTCCGTCATCTCTTGGCGAAATGAAAAGCAAGCCCGCCCAAATGTCCATCCAGCAGTTGGCTTCTTCCGGCATCATTGCCGATTTCGTCCTGGCCCGCTCGGAAGTGGCTGTGGACGAGCGCCGCAAAGAAAAAATCGCCATCGCCTGCGGCCTTGCGCCAGATGATATCATCTCTGCCCCGGATGTCGAAAATATTTATCAGGTTCCTTTAAACTTTGAAAACCAGGGCCTTTCCGACAAAATTCTCAAAAAATTAAATATCAAGCCCAGAAAAAGCGATCTTTCCGAATGGAAAGTTATGGTCAACCGCGCCCTGACAGCGCCAAAAACTGCCAAAATCGCCATGGTCGGCAAGTATTTTTCAACCGGCGACTTTACCCTGTCCGACGCTTATCTTTCTGTCATCGAATCCATCAAACACGCCGCCGCCGCAAACGATATCAAACCTAAAATGGTTTGGATCGACAGCGCCCAAGTTGAAAAAGAGGGCGCCAAAATGCTCGCGGGTTTTGATGGCATTGTTGTTCCCGGTGGCTATGGGTCTCGGGCCGTTGAGGGCATTGTCCAGGCAATTAAGTTTGCCCGCGAAAACAATATCCCGTATTTTGGCCTTTGCTACGGCATGCAGCAAGCCGCCGTGGAATTTGCCAGAAACGTTCTGGGTTATAAAGACGCCAACACCACCGAAATTGATCCTAAGACTAAACATCCGATAATCCACGTGATGGAATCCCAAAAAGATAAAGTCGAAAATAAAAACCTCGGCGGCACCCAGCGCTTAGGCGCCTGGGAATGGAAGGCCAAAGCCGGAACCAAATACGCTAAAGCCTACGGTAAATTAACTGGTTCCGAGCGCCACCGCCACCGCTACGAATTCAACAACAACTACCGCGATACTTTTGAAAAGAACGGTATGCAAGTTGCCGCCACTACCAAAGACAATAAACTTGTCGAAGCCTTGGAACTCAAAAGCCATCCATTCTTCGTCGGCGTCCAATTCCATCCCGAACTCAAATCCCGCCCGCTCCATCCGCACCCTCTGTATATGGCCTTCATGTCCGCCGTTGCCAAAAGCAAAAAAGACTAATCCCCCCATAGTTTACGAGAACTTGCTATAATAGCAGGCTAAATGAATACCGAACACGGCGGATCACAACAACCAGCTGACATTCCATCCGGGCCAGAACCTCGGCCACAAGGTCCAATAGTCATCTGGCGGGTAGGCGAGCCGTTTGATACAGCAAGATCAACAATAGCGCGCATAATAACAAGGACCGCAACCACTTACCATCATCCACTGTTTGGTGATGGTGTTGCTTACAAAATCAGTGCAGATGGCGGCGTGGCCCCGGCGGTTGAGATCTTTCCCGACCGCGCTGCTCTGCACGTGTTTATACCTGATGCCCCCGCCGAATACCAAACACGGCAGTATTTAATTGATCGGATAACAGTTAGTACCACCCAAAACGGTATAGACTTTGTATCCATTGCTGCAATCCGTAAATCCGGGGCATCAACCATCAATATATTCGCTGACGGCGAGATACAGGAGCTACACTACTCCAGATTCCCGATTTCACCATTGAACTCAGATTCATCTCGTGGTGATACAGGAATAGTTGCAGACGGTAAACGTTCTTATTCCGTACGAGAAGCTGCAGACTTAGCCGGAGTTCATCCGACTACGCTAACGGCAGCTTTGCGGAAGGGCCGATTGTCCGGGAAAAAAGTAGGGCGGGACTGGATTGTCGACGCAGAAGCTGCCGAAAGATTTCGGCGCAGCCCTCGGGGCCGGCGACCTAAGTATTAGACGAGACTCTTGACATCTCCTAAATTTTTGCAAACTTCATTAACAAAATAGCCTCATACAGTTGACAACTGTATATTTTTAGAATATACTTTAAAAGTGAAGATATTATCGGAGCCAATCACATTTGACTGGGATAAAAGTAATATCGACAAAAATTTAATAAAACATGGTGTAACTTATCAGGAGACTGAAGAAGTATTTGGGAATCAACCATTATTACTGAATGTTGACAGCAAACATTCAGACCTGGAAATTAGATATCAAGTACTCGGAAAAACAAGCAAAAATAGGTTATTATTTGTATCTTTTACAATAAGAAATCAAAAAGTCAGACCAATATCCTTTAGAGATATGAGTAAGAAAGAAAGGAGGGCATATGAAAAAAAGACTAAAAACAGTTCCTAAATTTAAAAATGAAGATGAAGAAAGGGAGTTTTGGGCGAATGCTGATTCTACGGAATACTTTGACTGGTCTAAAGCACAGGAAGTAATCTTTCCCAATCTCAAGCCTTCAACTGAGTCGATTTCTCTAAGATTACCAGAGTATCTTTTAGCAAGAATTAAAGAATTAGCCAACAAAAAAGATGTACCGTACCAATCCTTAATGAAAATCTTTTTGGCCGAAAGGATAGAGAAGGAATTAAAAGGGTAAGCCCGCGCCCTTCGGGCTTGACATCTCCTAAATTTTTGCGGCGTGGCCGCAAGATACACTTGTGGTAAAATACAGTTCGCTATGCAAACGCAAGTTTTAAATTACAGAATTATTATCGAACCGGAAAAACAGGGCAGAAAAACTGTTTACAACGCCTATTGTCCAACTCTCAAAGTTGCCGATTACGGCAATTCTATCGACGAGGTAATAGAGAGCATTAAAGATGGAATAGAACTGGCAGTCGAAAGTCTTGTCAAAGAAAACAAGGCAATACCCATCGATACTACAAAAGAACTTATCGCGACAGCACAAGTCAAAGTCCCTGCCGGTGCCAAGCTCTTTATTGCATGAGCAAATTGCCGCGCAACGTTAAACCCCAAAAACTCATTAAATTCTTAGAAAAATTGGGATTTACCAAAACCGGTGGCAAAGGAAGCCACGTCCGGCTCACACATCCGGACGGCCGCTGGACACAAGTTGCCGTCCATCCTGGTCCTGTACCAACAGGCACTTTAAAAAAGATAATATCTCAAACACAACTTGCAGACCAGGATCTTAACCAACTCAAATGAAAATTTTCTTCGCCGAAATGGTAGAGCAGGAATTAACTAAAAATTGACTCAACTTTTCTTCTTGTAATTACCATCGCGATATATAAATTGGAATTTTGTAGTTTCCGCCTTTATCCATATTTGTTCTTTTTTTGTTTTAAACTCTTCCAGTCCCACATAACAATGACTAAGGATTTTAGGCTCACCTCTTTTCTGATCGAAATAAATTTCTGCAAGTCGATTATTTACCTTTGCGAAGCACCAATACATAATGATATTGTAACTTACTTGAACCGTGAAATTTCATAAATATCCGCAGTCTCTTGACATCTCCTAAATTTTTGCTATTATACTAGCAGTCGTAAGCAACAAGTGCTTGCGTTTTTTATCAAATTGCCCTAAAATTGCCAAACTATGTTAAAGCCTTTAGCTGGATACATCCTTATCGAACCTGCTCCCAAAGAAACTAAAACCGCGTCCGGAATATATTTGCCCGAATCCGCCGACGAAAAACCTCAAGAAGGCAAAGTCATTGCCGTCGGTGATGCAATTTTCGACCACGGCAAAGAAGTCACATCACCGGTAAAAGTAGGGGACAAGGTCGTCTACAAAAAATGGGGCGGCAACGAAGTTAAAGTCGACGGCCGCGACATGCTCCTCATCAAATTCGAAGATTTAATGGCAACCGTCACAAAATAAATCTATGGCAAAACAAATACTTTACGCAGAAGAAGCAAGAACCAAACTAAAAGCGGGCGTCGACAAACTCGCCGCCGCTGTTGCCATAACTCTAGGTCCCAAAGGCCGCAATGTCGCTCTTGATAAAAAATGGGGTGCTCCCAATGTTATCCACGACGGCGTCACCGTTGCCAAAGAAATTGAACTCGAAGACCCGTTTGAAAACATGGGCGCTTCCTTAGTCAAAGAGGCGGCCGAAAAAACCAGCGACGTCGCCGGAGATGGCACAACCACGGCCACAGTTTTGGCTCAAGCCATCGTCGAAGAAGGCCTCAAGAATATTACGGCCGGCGCCAATCCGATGATCCTGCGCCATGGCGTTGAAAAAGCTACCGAAGCGGTGGTTGCCCAACTCAAGCAAATGGCCAAAAAGGTCGCCGACCAGGGTGAAATTGAAAAGATCGCCACCATCTCTGCCGCCTCTCCCGAAATTGGCAAATTAATCGCCGATGCGCTGCAAAAAGTCGGCCAAGACGGCGTTATTACCGTCGAGGAAGGCAAAGGCCTGGAACTTTCCGTAGATTATAAAGAAGGCATGGAATTTGACCGCGGTTTTGCTTCCGCCTACTTTGTGACCGATCCGGACAAAATGCAGTCCATCGTCGAAGACGCCCACATCTTAATTACCGACCAAAAGGTTGCTTCGATGAGCGATCTGGTTGAATTCTTAAATAATTTTGTCAAAGTTTCCAAAAACCTCGTCATCATCGCCGACGAAGTCGAAGGTGAGGCTCTCGCCACACTCGTCGTCAACAAACTACGCGGTGCCATCAACATCTTAGCTATCAAAGCTCCGGGATTTGGTGATCGCCGAAAGGAAATGTTGGAAGACATCGCCATTTTGACCGGCGGCACTGTCATTTCCGAAGACATGGGCAGAAAACTCGAATCAGTTACAGTCGATGATCTTGGAAAAGCAGATCGAGTCCAAGCGGACAAAGACAACACCATTATTGTCGGCGGCAAAGGTTCAAGAGCCGCACTTGATGCCAGAATCAAACAAATCAGAAACGAAATTGCTTCAACCGACAGCGATTTTGACCGCGAAAAAGCAGAAGAGCGTCTGGCCAAACTTTCTGGTGGAGTAGCCGTCATTAATGTTGGCGCGGCCACCGAAGTCGAAATGAAAGATAAAAAGGAAAGGGTGGATGACGCCGTCCACGCCACCAAAGCAGCCGTCGAAGAAGGCTATGTTGTTGGTGGAGGCGTCGCTCTCGTTCGTGCCGTCAAAGCTTTGGACAAATTAATCCAAACAACGACTCAAACCGATGAACGGATTGGCATGGAAATCGTCCGTGAAGCTTTGGGAAAACCTTTGGCCATGATTGCCAAAAACGCCGGAGTCGATGCCGGTTGGGCTGTCAAAGAAGTCGAAAAGGCCACAGGCAATATTGGCCTCAATGCTCTTTCCGGCAAGTTCGAAGATCTAGTAGTTGCTGGTGTTATCGACCCGGTCAAAGTCACACGCTCCGCAGTCCAAAACGCCGCCTCCGTTGCCATGATGATCTTAACCACCGAAGCCTTAGTTACCGATATCCCGGAAAAGACCCCTCCGCCAACTGGCGGAATGCCCCCCGGCGGCATGGGCGATTACTAATCTGCCGGATTGACAAACCCAATATTGCGGGTTTAAAGTTTTCTTATAAGACCTGTCCAATAGCCGAAAGGCTTTTTTAAATGGTAAACAGAAGTACTTATCCAAACCAAAACCAATTTCGAGAAGGACATCATCCCACGACTCATCGACTGACTAGCACTCAAAGAAGCGGTGAACGTTGCCGAGACGCGGATAGAGACGTACAAGAAATCGGGATCGGTGGTCTAGCAATTCGTGAAGGATGCGCTGACCCCAGTACTCCACCAGAAGTTGTAGGTAATATAAAAGGTTATATGATTGACGAAGTTGCCAGAGCCCTCAACCCTGACCCCAGAAGAAGACTTTAATCCTTGTCCGCCACAATCCTCGAAAGCTGGTAAGTGACCAAAACCGCCAAAAGCGTAATCAAAACTGCGTAAAGTAGCTTCGATATAACGCCAGATCCTGAAGGCAGATATCTATCTATATACTCTTTAACAAATGCCTGAATTGCTTCATTCCACGCCAAAGCCGCCACCAGCCCAAACCCGGAAGTCGAAAGGGTAATCATCTGTCTTAATAATTCTTTAGTTAGCCTTTTGCTCTTTGCCATTGTTGCGTCATTTTAGCACTATCTTGATCCTGCCCGTACGCACATTAGTCGGAAATTCCGTCAAATTGGTTTTTGCCTGTATCTGGTAAGTATTTTGTCCGCCGTCCAAAGTAATTGGTCCTGAAACCAACAGAACCCCGCTGGCCGAACTAGTTGTTATTTCGCTATTCCAAACCGGATGTCCGGCCGTTACATTGTAAAGCTGGGCGTACGCTCTGCCATTTCCGCCCGTCACCCAGACACTGGCTTCAAAATCCGCACTGGCAATACCAGAATAATTAGAAGAATCAACCGCCACTTGTGCCCCCGACAGATTGGTATACGAATTACTGCTAGTAGAACCGTCGCCAACCGGTATGAAAATTTCCTTCTGGGCAGTCTGCACGATTGTTTGCTGGGTCGAAGTGGTAACCGGGGTGCTTGAAACTTGGGAACTAGGGCTTGGTTGGCCAGATGCAACCGGCTGTGGCGATGCTGCAGGCGCTGGCGTCGGTTTAATGTCGACTGTCCTTGCCCCTTGCTTCACGCCATCATTCTTAAACGTCAGATAATTTAGATAGACAAGATCAAAAAGCGCCACCGCCAAAATAGCAATGCCGATTTTTGCCAAAATTTTTGAAAGTAATGAAGACTCCATTTGGACAGTTTCATCTGTCATTATATCGCCTTGTTATAAAAGACGGTATATCGAAGGACGACCTGCTGATATAGCAGTCAAAACCGTTATGCTAAACTGATAGAAAACAAGATCAATGAATATTAAACCTCCAACAGCCAGGCAAAAGAAAAGACTCTCAAAGCTCCTCGGTACCGGTGAAGAAGTTGTCCTCGTTACCTCAATTGGCTCAAGGTATTTTTGGATCCAGTTTCTATTTTTTCTGCCATTCGCCTTTCTTTTAATCGGACTCCCTAAACTTGGCAATATTGCCAGGATCCGCCAGTCTTATGTTTACGCCCTCACAAATCGTCGTTTTTTAATTGTACGCGGCCTTTTTACCAGAAAAATTGTAACCGCGCCACTAGATAGAATTACCCACATAACGGTCGAACAGTCTTTTCTCCAGCGCTATCTTTATAATACCGGCCATCTTGTCATAATTACAGCCGGTTTTGACCAAAAAGAAATCATCATCGAACATATTGCTAACCCCGTAAAATTCAAGATATTAATAGAGGAACTGACAGCCAAACTTGATTTGGATAAAGCTCGGGAAGAAGCTAAATCGCAGACAAAACTGCGCTCGCTATCACTCTAGCCTCGTAGTCTCGAGTATTTAGGCCCGCAGTTCTGCATTGCAGAACGAGGACCGCAAGCTCTCTTATTTCGAGTCCGCGAGAAACAAGCTCTCTTATCGAGAGATTAAACCTGGGAGGATCCCAGAAGGGTCAACGTACGTATCGTTATCAATAATTTCCATGTGGACGTGGGCACCAGTTGTTCTGCCGGTTAAACCAACCGTCCCGATTTCGGTTTTACCGTCAACCTTATTACCAACACCGACATCAATTCTACCAATGTGGGCATAGGCAGATTTAAGTCCGTCACCGTGGTCAATAATAACCATATTTCCGTGTCCGTCGTAGACCATCCCCGCAAAGACAACCGTTCCCTCACCAATGGCGTGGATCGGGGCTCCAAGCGGCGCAGCGATGTCATTGGCCCTGTGGTAAAAGCTAAATCGTTGAGAGATATAACCGTCAACCGGTTTATAGAATTCAAATGGAGATTTATGAGCCGAAACCGCTTGATCAATATCAATTGCCGGTGCGGGGCGGTCAGCAGCCTGGGCAACTAAAATCTTGTGACCTCCGATTACAACGTCAGCTCGCCTGTGTTCAAGATAGGCAGCAGCTGCGCTAGAAACCGCAAATAGAAGGGCCAAAACTGCGATGAATTTGGCAAATAGTCTAGCCCTTGGCCTGATCTTAATCTGTGTATGGGTAAATAAAAGACCGAGTCGGAGTGCCTCGCGGGCCTCCATGCGCTGGATCCTTTTGAAATTCCTTTTAAGTTTTCGTATTTGTTTGATCATATTAGTCCGCAGGACGCATGGCCCTGTATATTCGTTTCCTCCCCACTAAAAGCCCCTAATAAAATTTTCTGGGGACTAGGGTCAAAAGACCCATAGTGGAGATTAACAAACGGGAAGTATAGCAGAAATCTGCGGCAAAGTCAAGTTATAACACCAACTCCAGTAAACCCTATAGTTAAACAAACTCCTCCAGAAATATTGCCTAAATAGCCTCTAAATGCTACCTTAGAGCCAATGTCTTCCTTATCATCAATTGTTGGTGTCAGATCGACAATCGTCAAAAAACTGTTTCTTGTTTCCTGTTTCCTGTCTCCTGTCGCGCTTTCAGGTTGTAGCGCCATTGGCTTCAATAAGCCGGCTGCCTTGCAGATAACCACTAAGCCAGAAGCAGCAGTCTTTTTAGACGGCAAGCACATTGGCAAAACCCCCTTTTTTTCCGATCAGCTCAAAAGCGGGGAGCATAGCCTCAAAATCAGCGTCTCCGAGGCTAACTACGTAGACGAAATCAATCTCACTCCAGGCACACTCACCGTCGTCAATCGCGAGCTTGCGCCCAACTTCTTAGCCCAAGCCGGCGAAACCCTTTCCTTAAAACCCGGCTCCAAAGGCTTCTTTATTACTTCAATGCCCCAAGAAGCAGACGTTACAATCGATGGCAAGCTTGCTGGTAAGGCCCCGGTTCTTGTAGGCGACATTAGTGAAGGTGACCATAAAGTACTCGCAACATTGGATGGCTACCTTAGCCGTGAATTTGCCATAAAAACTACTTCAAAATATCAGCTTTCGGCCCAAGTGACCCTTGCTTCGCAAGAAGCTAAGAATATCGCTGAAGGTAATACTCCATCACCCCAGCCTCAAACCGCCAAGGTAGAAATTACCGATACGCCTCAGGGCTTTTTGAGGGTCAGGCAGGATGCCTCGATTGATTCGGCAGAAATTGGCCGAGTCAAAACAGGCGATCGGTTAGAAGTTGTTCAAGAAACGCCGGATTGGATCCAGGTCAAATTCCAAGGCAAGCAAGGCTGGGTCTCCGCTCAGTACGTCAAAAAGATATAAACTATTATTATGAAGCGCTATTTCGAGTCATCGAGAAAACAAGCTCTCTTATTGTGACAATCGATCACAATAGTGTGCATAATAATATGCGGGACGTAAGTCCGCAATATAGTAAAGCTATGGTTACTAAATCCATATCTAAGCTCATCGACCAGGCCATTTTACCTGCAGCCATTCTGATTATTGGTAAAATGGGCGGCCTTTTTTTAACCGTCTACCTGCTGCATCTCAACTTTACAGTCCAGCCGGCCAGTTTTCTAAAAATCTTACCGACCGTCCACTTACCGGATCAAACTTCCTATATCCTCGCCGAAAACTACTCGAACCTAGCCATGTTCATGCTAGCATCGGTAGGCACGATCTTTGTTATTACCCGTGCCCATTTTCTGCATGAAAGCCATATCTCGCCCAGGCTTCGAGCCAAACTCGCCAGGCTTAATCTGGAAGCCCTGATCGCTTCCAGTTACAAACTCTATCACCAGGCGGCTATTTGGTTGACATTCCTTTGGCTCTCTACGGGATTTTTGATGCTTTCAACAATCGCCAAAATTACTTACCCCCAAATTTCGATTATCGCCTTCATAGTCGCCGCCAACTTCTCCTGGGTTTTTGCCCTTGATGTTGAAAAGGAAGTGGAGATCCAAAGGAATCAAATATGAAACTGCGGCATTTGGCTTTTGCTCTGGCTAATTTTTCCGCCATACTGGTCCTGGCAGCGCTTATTGCCAGCCCCTTCTACTTCGCCGGCAGCTTCACCAAAGTCAAAGATCCTGAGCGCAGTCGAAGGGTAGAAAATGTCGTAGACACTGAGCGGAGTCGAAGTGTTGCCGGAGCCAAAACTATTGCCCCCCGCCAGCTCACATTCCAGGCGGAAAATTTTCCCAATCTGGCCTTCTCTCAAAACGGAGGTAAATACCAGGTATCCTTCACGAAAATTGGTCCAATCCAGGCGTATTTAGGCATAGGGACTTTGACAAATCAAACCAATACCAAACATACTTACGAACTGCAAACCCAAAGCCAGACAAAAGTTTTCTTTGGACAAAATCTCGAAGAGCAAAAGGGCCAAATTTCACTTGGTCCTGGCGCATCGATAGCCCTAAGCATGTTTTCGCCCCAAGAAGCATCAGAGTCCAGCCAAACAGTTGAATTTAGGATTGGTGTTAAATAGAATCAACTACTGCAAAAAGCGCACCAGTTTGGTGGGTAAAAATTGACTGCCGTAAATAATCACAAAAAGTAAAACTATCCAACAGACCACAGTTATCAAAAGGGGAGTATCAGAAAGCAAAACCCGCTCCGGCGATTCGCCTTCTTTTTTCTCATGAATCACGTATAGATATCTCATTACCCCGTAAATTACAAAAGGCACCGTAGCCATCAGCCATTTGGAAGCCAAAAATGTTCTTGGCAGATCGCCAAAAAGCACCAGCACTTGCGGCCCCGCCGAGGGCGTTGGCTGGAAAAAAGTAAACATGGTGTAGGAAAACCAACAGGTTGTTGCAAACATCACCGTCAGTGAATCCAGAAGCGACTCCGGGTAATGCATTAATATCGAACGCGTACCCAGGTCTTTACCTGAACCCAAGAGCAAGGTTCGCTCCGACCTTCTTTTTCCAACCGCTAAAAATAGAGCCAGCGAGGCTACTGTCAGAATAAACCAAATGGTTACATGGGCGTCAATTAAAACCGCTCCTGCAAACACCCGCAGTAAAAATCCGGAAGCTATCGCCATTACATCCAAAAGTATTACCGATCTTAGAAATAGCGAGTAGAAAATCTGCAAAATGGCATAAGCAGCCATCGCCAGCGTAAAGAACATTGAAATTTTGGCTCCGATAAGGACGGCGAAGGCAAAAAGAAAAATAGCACTAGTTATGGCTACAGCCGGTTTGACTTTCCCCGCGGCAATCGGCCGTTTATTCTTAAAAGGGTGCGCTCTATCCTTTTCGATATCAATTACGTCATTTATTAAATAAATAGCCGAAGTTATCGCACAAAAAATGCCAAAACCAAAAACAACGAGCCAAAATTTACCTGGGTTAAAAAATTCGCCCGCAAAAACCAAAGGCGCAAAAAGAGCCGTATTCTTTAACCATTGTCTGGGTCGAGTGGAGATAAAAAGCCAGAGGGGGACGCTAATTACCTTTGGTGCTTTTGCGATAAGTTCATGTTTAACCAAAGTAGTCCTCCAATTACAATTGTAGCAATAAAAACGCCTGCAAACAGCTTCTGGGTCGAGTGTAAACCGAGCGCAACTGCCCCCAAAATAGCACACAGAAGCCAATAAAACAAGGAAATTCTCCGCTGCCCCCAGCCAAGCTGCATCAGTCTATGCTGCAGATGTCCCCGGTCTCCCAAAAACGGTGATTTACCGGAAACTATCCTCCTCACGATCGTAAAAACCCCGTCAATTAAAGGAACCGCCATAACCAAAATTGCCGTGCCAACTTTCGCTCCGGAAAGAATTGCCAAAACGGCAATCAGAAATCCCAAAAAATACGATCCGGAATCCCCGGGGAAAATCCTGGCAGGGTAAAAGTTAAAGATTAGAAATCCACTTGTTGCTCCGGCACCAATTAAAGCAAGACGGGCAACTAAAATCTGGCTCGGGTCGCCCGCAATAAACCTAAGCGTTGCGGCAAAAATTACAAAAAGGGCAATTATTACAATTCCGGGCATTTGCCCGTCGACTCCGGTCGAGAAATTCACCATATTAATTACCCAGACAATCCAAAAGAGAGCAAAAATATCGGCTAGTATTAAAATCGAGTGAGTCCCCAAAAAGTTAAAAACTAGCCGTAAACTATCTAAGCGAATCACTTCCCCAAGATGCCCAAAATTACCAATGACAAAAAGCGGGTTTGTGATAAAAGCAATCCCAATACCGCTGGCAACTACAACTAGACTTGCCAAAATTTGGGCAATCAGTTTATGGTAGCTTTTAAGGTCAACCCTGTCATCAATAAGCCCAACGATAACCAAAATCAATCCGCCGCCCAAAATCCCCAACATTTTCTTAGATATGCCAATAAAAATTAAGCTCGCCAGAAGCACCGCCACATAAATCGGCAAACCCCCAGCTCTTGGCACAACCCGTTTATGGATGGTCCCCGGGTTATTGCTTTGCCTTGGGTCGTCAACGAGCCCAAACCTTCGGGCCATTCGGGCGGCCAGCGGGGTTAAAAATGCGCTGACCAAAAAAGCGGCCAAAAAAGGCAAGAGAAAGTTCATATTAAAAGGGAAATAATTTTTGCACTGTCATAAATTGTCAAAAATGCTACCAGAAAAGTAAAAACAACAATAGCTCTTACCAAGAATCGGTTTTGGGAAAAATTGGAAATTACAAAAAAATTTAAAGTGGCCAGCCCAAAAAGTAGCGCCGGTAAAATCCAAAGCCCAAGAGGGGAGGTTAACATTGCCTCTCCCCAAGGCCTTGAATAAAAAACCGGAATTTGCGGTGGCAATTTTCCCCAAGAAACGAGAATAAGTGAGCTTTGTGCCAGAATCGAAAGCAAACAAAAAAGGTAGACAACAAAAGTTAACCTGTCGCGGGAAAAATTCTCTTGGGCCTGACTCGAAAGAGATAGCCTTATATTTTTACTAATGCTGCTATCAAAAACGACTGCACCCAATTTTCCTTTTTTAGACCAAAAAGCCATCTTACTCTAAACTTCTCCTCTCAAAAATTTGAACGCCATCAATTCGTATTATGGGAGTATAGCTTTCCCCAACTACTTTCTCAAATTCGGGGAAATTACCAATTGAACTCGGTGGTTTAACGATATAGATAGGAGGCGACTTGGAAAGGCTTTTTATAACCTCTTCTTTCCCGCCCGGTACGCCAAAAACATGGAAAGACGTCACATATCTTGAAGGGTTTTTTAAATCGCTAGTAGCATAAATCCAAGCCCAATCACCCCAAATATAGACGCTTTTGCCGCCTGCCCCCTTCGCCTTCAAAAAGTCGCGTGTTGCCATAATCGAGTTAACGTTACTGTCAAAGTAATTATTGTAGCCGCTAACCTTTTTTACTCCGCTTAAAAGATCCAGAAAGTTTTTATAGTAACTTGCCTGGGCGACCAGATGGCTTAAGCCAAAACCGGCAAAAAGAGTAACCGTTAAAAAGATAATAGGCAAAATGTATCCGGCCAGAATTATTCCGGCAGTTTTAATTTTTGTCGTCTTTACCAAAGAAGCAAAAAGTAGTGACAAAGCCGGCGTTGCCTGTATTAAGTAGTGCCCATAAGTTCTTCCGGAAAAAAAACTGCCTAAAAACGAAAACGCTCCCCAAAGTAAAAACAAATGAAAAACACGAGTCTCGCCGCGAATTTTCTTCCAAAAGCCGTAAAAAAATGCGCAGGCAATAGGCATAACTTTGGCGGCGTTTATTAAAAGTGCATAGCGTGGACTTTCCGAAAGATAAATTCGATAGTATGTATAGGCGGCAAATATAAAGTCAGAGACTAAATTCTTAGAAGCAAAATAGGCAATAGTAATTATGTAGGGTATCGCAAATCCGACGGCAAGGACAAATCCCTTCTTAAAAAATCCCCTGAAACTTTTTAAATATAAAAACAAAAAAAGTCCCAGCGCCACCGCTTCCAGTGCCCCGACTTGTTTATAAAGTGAGGCAATTGCAAAAAGGAACCCCGCGCCAAAAATTGAAAGGTAATCAAATTTTCGCCAGATGGCAATAAACATTGCCAGGGAAATTGGCAGGATCATAAAAATTTCCGTCAGCGCCAAATTGCCTTCGATCATCCGCAGTGACGTCAGCGCCCCAAAAATCGCCATTGCCCAAAGTGCCCGTTTTATCCCCATTACCTTCTGGGCTATTTCATAAATTATGGTTGCCGTTATTAAAACTACCACCAGGGCTACCAGCCTCAGGCCAAACATCGAAACCCCAAAAGCTTTAAAAATGCCCGCATATGTCAGATAAATCATCGGCGGTTTGTTGTCCCATGCCGTAAGGTAGAGCGTTCCCCCAAAATTAAGGTTTCTGGCAACCGCCGCAAAAATTCCCTCGTCTCCGTACCAGAATGGCTCAAAAAGTGAAGGCAGTCGCAAAACAAAAATGGAAATTAAAATAACAGCGAATATCCAAAAATGCTTTAGGCCCGCAGTCCTGAGGTAGTCGAAGGACGAGGACCGCAAGCTTTGCTTACTCACCTGTTAAATACCTCCAGATTTTGTCCCGGAGTCATTTGGAAAATATGCCCTGACGGTGTTGCCTCAAGCGTTACAAGGCGATCGGCAACATAGGTATCCAAAAGTGCCTTACCGGAAAACTGCACGAGCCCTTCCGGCAGAACTGCCACGTGGTTGGTAAGCCCACTCGCGTTTCGCGAGTAGACAACTTCGGCAAAAGATGGCAGTACCGTTACAATTATGTCTCCCGGCTTAATCTTTGGAATGACTTTGTCCCGGTAGACTTCCCGAAACGAATAAGGGCTCGAGAAAAACGTCATAAAATCGATTGCAACTGCCAAAATCAAAATCGCGCCAACTGTCATCTTAAAAAACCTCGGCTCCAGTCTCTGGGCGCTATGGATAAGTACCATCGATAAAGGTACCGAAGCCCCAATTAAATATCGCCAGAAAAAAAGTGGCCTAAGCCCAAACTTAAATCCGTCTATTTTTAGCCCGGGTAGTGACGCTAGAACAAATGGCACAATTGCCCAAAACCAAATCAATATATAAGGTTTTTCGAACTTTCGTTTTACCAGATGCTGGTATAGTCCAACCAAAAGTAGACCAGCTGAAAGCCCAAAAAGCGGAAATTGAAAAACGGTTTGTTCTTCTCCGGCGAGTATTCTAAGAAACGCTTCGTAATGAGTCCTAGTGTTGATTGCCCCGATCCAGTAACTGGCGCCGGCCGACATCACTTGTTTTGCCAAGAATGGAATCCAGGGCAAATATAAAGCGGCGCAAATTACCCCAAGACCCAGAGTCTTTACTAAAATCTTACGATCAAAAAGCAAGATATAAAGCCCTTCGGCGGCAATTGTAAAAAACATGTAGTAATGGGTGTAAATTCCCAGCGTCGAAAAAAGTACGAAAAATACGGCTGACATGCGCGTAAATTTTTCCGAAAGCCTTAAAAGAAAATAGACAGAGCCAGTAGCGGCAAACGCAAACAGCGTATAGTTTCTCGCCTCAAATGCATAGCGGAAAAAAATTGGATTTAAAAAAACAGCAGAGGCAGATAGAACCCCAAATAAACGTCCTCTAAATCTGGAGGCTAAAAGATAAACAAGCCAGACAGTTGCCAGATAGAAAAATATCGAAATCGAGCGGGTTACAATTTCAGTCGGCGGCAAAAACTTATAAACAAGCTCGACAATCGAGTAGTAAGCCGGAGGATGGAAATCGGCAGCCGTCGTTTTAAGCATTTGACCGTATGGGAGTTGCGAAATCAAAGAAGTCCAAGCCTCATCCCCCCAAAAACCCCGCGTCAAATATGTCTGGGCAAGAGAAAAAAACATCTAACCCAGTATATTTGTAAAGATTAAAATTGACAAACGAGAAAATGAACTAAATTTTTTTGAGGAGGAAAACGTCACCGGAGGCAGCAATCAGCTTGTAGGTATTCAAATCAACTAACCCCCTTAATTGGCTAGTTGCCGTTTGCAAATTCCCTGTATAAAAATCCCAATTATCCTGGCCAGGGTGAAGGTCAAAAATGATATAGTCGGCCCCATTGACCCTTGGCAGCAAATAAATAAGTTTTCGGTGGGAAAGGTGCGGTAGCAAATTATTTTGGCCCGCCACCGAGGCATCTTTTGGAACCAATGCCAAAATTTTTCGAGTATCGCCCGTCCACGGCTCATCCTGATAAAAGTCTTTCTTCAGTAAATTCTTAAGGGGAACGTGAAGAAGCAAAAAAGACATTGTCTGACCGAAAATAATAAGCGCAATAATTATTGCGCGCATATTGCGTTTTGGAAATCTTGCAAGGAGCATTTTGGCGCCAAATATTGTTGATACTGTTGCCAGAACCCCCAGCTCCGCTCCGTAGTGGTAATAAAGTGTCCAGCGGATGGGGTGCAGCTGGTCTAAAAATCTTGCGGCGAGTTGAAAAATTATGGCCGGCAAAAGCGGCAAGAAGGCAAGCGGCACAAAACCAAACGATAAAAATGACCCAAAAACCGTCGAAGCTTTCTCTAGCGGAAAGAAAAAATTAACAAATATCAAAAAAGGGTTTTTAACATAAACACTCACTGCACCTGATAAAGTATCGCCGGAACTAACAAAAGAGCCATAATGAGATTGCCCAAGAGCCGGCATTATAATCCCGATTGCTGCGAGTGACCAGATTAGCGAAATTACGGAAGTCAAAAGTGCAAGCCGAATGTTTCGCCACCGCCAAAAGATATAAATACCAATAGTCAAAATTAAAAAACCCACGTTTTCCCTAACCATCAAACACAAAATCAAAACTGTAAAATAACTTTTCCATTGACGTCTCTCCAAAAACAGGAAAAGCCAGGCAAGCAAAAAAGGTAAGACGCTCGTCTCGTGAAAGTCATAAACATTGACTGATTGGATGCCGACGAAGTTGAGGTACGCAAAACAGATAACCAAGGCAAGAACCCGCGGCAAAACCCTCCGCGCCAACAGCCAGATTGGGAAAACCGCCGCCGTCAAAATAACCGCCTGAAAAACTAAAATGACCCTTTCATTACCCGTGAACCAATAAAGCGCCGAAAGTGGCAGCATGATTGGTCTAAAGCGGTCCGCCAAATCGTAAAGAGAAGTTACGGTTGAAAATGGGCTTTGGAACTTGCTGTAAAGCCACAAAGCCTGGTCATAGATACTAAAATCAATCCCTTGGGATTGAAAGTGGTTGTGGCGGATAACGGCCAGCAAACTATATAAGACGGCAAAAATTAGAAAAAGACCGACAACAATCCAAAAGTCAGAGTCGACCCCGCTAATTTTTTTAAAATCTCTAGACCTTTTCGGTGACACGATACTCCAGATATTTGCCAAGCATCAACCTTGTATGCGCGTCAATTCCCGGCAGCGCCGTGAATATAAATGTCACCACCGGCATCAGAATAAATTCCAAAGGCATCGTAATCTTGCGAATTAGCCGCACGTCTTCTCTTTTGGGTCTTTGTCTAAGGTCAACGACCAGAATTACCAGCAAAAAGGCCCAGCAAACCGTCAAGATTCCAAAGGAAACTCTAGGTAAATTTTGGCCCATGACTGTCTGCGCGAAAATCGGGTTCAAAAGCGTCGGAATCGTGGCTCCCAGCGTGATTGCAAACCAGTTGACCGGCCAAAGGAAATGGTCCTCCAAAACCCGCAGCACTCTCACAGTCTTTTTCCAAAAAGGGATTTCACTATGAGTCAGCCAGCCCTTGATAAAGTAAGCATCGTCCGAAACTCCCCAGGCCCATCTTTTTTCCTGTTCATAAAAATTGGTCAGCGATTTCCAATAAGTGGAAGCTTCGGCCGCATCGGCATAGACCGGCAAAAATATTGGGTCAACTTCGACTTTTCCACCCTTGGCAAAATAACTCTTAAAAAATATTCTAAAATCCTCCGGGATAACGTCAACATCCCAGTAGCCAACGTCGTCCAAAAGCTTCAAAGAAAGCGAGTACATCGAAAAGTTGACCAGTTTGTCCGGCCTGCTGTGAAGACCTGTTCCCCAGACCGAACCAAGGCTATTAATTACCCTAATTGGTACTGGTACCCTCCAAATGTTGTTGTAAAAAAGCACCAGTGGCTGCCAAAAGTAAACAAAACGGTTTTCATTGGTTAAGAATTTGTAAGTTAAAGCGGCGAGGTATTTTTCGTGGAAAATCCCATCAGCATCTTTAGAGGTAACGGTAATATAGTTGATGTCGCGCTTTTGCCTGTCCACTAAAATCTTCTTGGCGAGTTTCCCGGCATATGCTTCATTGGAAGATTTTCCTTTAACCTCGCCCTTGATATCCGGGTGGTATGTCACGATGAAATTGGCAAATTTGTTTTTGTATTTGCCCCTCATTGCTTTTGCTTTTCTTCTCGCGTCAACTCCCTCTCTATCTTCTAATGCCAGACAAATCGAAATTTGCTTCTTGGGCATATCCTGATTGGCAACAGAATCAATACCTTTTTCAATGGTATGGATCGGCTCTTTATAAGTTGGAATAACAATCAAATGGTGGACTTTGCCAAAATCAGGCTGTCTTTTGGCGTCGGCCAGCCAGTCATATTTCTTGGCCGCGTTGAGTTTTACATGGGAAAGCACCGAAGTTACCGCCAAAGACCCCGATTTGTAAAACCATAAAACGTCAAATAAAATTATGTAGTAGGCAACGTAATGGGGGATCCAAAAAGAACCCCAAATCGGGAAGAGAATTAAAGACCACGAAAATGTCCCCGGCAATATTTCTAAAAACCGGTGAACCTGTCTGTCGTACTTTTCAACAAACTGTTTTATCACGTCAGTCCAAATAAATTCTTAGCATTACCAGTGGTTATACCACTTAACTCGTCAAGGGAAATACCACGAAGATTGGCTAAGAACTGAGCCGTTATTCTAACATTTTTCGGCTCATTAGTCTTGCTTGCTCCCTGAAACTTAAGTGAAGGGGAGCCGCGCCGTGGAGTTAAGAAGGGCGCATCAGTCTCCACCAAAATCCTATCATCCGGTACCATCTTGGCAACCTCGGCAATCTCACCCGCATTTTTAAAAGTCACAATCCCGGAAAACGAAATATAAAAACCCAAATCAAGCGCCTTTTTTGCTTGTTCCACAGTTCCACTCCAAGAGTGGAACACCCCTTTTTTTGACGATCGACCAAAAAATGTCCATAACAATTCAAAAGTCTCATTCCAGGCATTTCGGCAGTGAATAATAAGTGGAAGATCAAGATCAATTGCCAACTTAACCTGTCCTTCAAATAATTCCCTTTGTTCTACTTTTTGCTTATCACTTGTTGCTTCTCCCTTATCTGTCGCCTCCAAAAAATAATCCATCCCGCATTCACCAATCCCCACAACTTTCTTTTTGTCATCCTGAACTTGATTCAGGATCTGTTCTTTCAGAATCTCCATGCACTTGTCCAGTGATCCGTATTTTTTAACATCTTTCGGCCCTTCCTGCGCATGAATTCCGCAAGTCGCGTAGACATCAACAAGATCCGTTCCCTCGGCAATCTCGATCGACTGGCGGCTTGCATCAATCGACGTCCCGACATTGATAATAGTCGTTACCCCCGCCTCTTTTGCTCGCAAAAGCGCAATCTTCGGGTCTTCGATCATATCCAAATGACAATGTGTATCGGTTAATCCCATTCCGTAATTATAGCTCTAGCTGATTTGACTTTTCCCACATATCGTTAGCACAATAAATTGTTGTTGTTAAAATTTGCATCTGCCCGATGATTCATAAGAAATTTTGCCTTTGGCACATATTGGGGCTCATTCTTGTTCTTCTGCTTATTCCTTTCGCCACTAGCGGAAAGCTTAGCCCCGAGTGGGAAAAAGACATATTTAGGTTTGGTCAAGTCAAGCCCATCACTCTTCCCAAAATCAGTTTACCTGGCGATATTCAAAAAGAAATTGAGCTTTTGGCCCGGCAGGAAATAAAACTACAGCAGGCAAATGAGAATTTAGCAGGCCAAAATCAAACGTCATCGATCCAGAGTCAGCAATCGGCTGTCCAAAGTGTTTTCGATACGATAAAACAAGCTCTTGCAACCGATCCTTCACAAAAAGCCAAACTAGAACTGGCCCAAAACGACAGGGAAATATCCAAACTACAAAACCTCCTGACAAAAGATAAATCTGATAAAGCAGTTGATCAAGCGATACAACTAATCAAAAGTATCGGCGAGCAAACGGATCAAATTGCAACTGACCCAAAAGTCCAAACCGACCGCTCGGTCTTGCAACTCCAGATCGAACAATATAATCGCCTGCAACTCGTACTCCAAAGGATTGAAGACACTTTACCAGTCGATGCCTATCTCAAAATCGAAGATGCCCGTGTCAAATATTTAGTCAGCGGTGCGCAGGCCTCACTCAACGCCGCACCCAATTTGGATGCTGTCCACAACATCGCCATCAAAGAAGTGGCAAAGCAAGTCGGTAATGATTTTTCCGAACTAAAGGCCATCGAAATCCTGACCGACATTGGAAGTGGTTTAAATCCAGGGGCTCAACAAAAATTGGCCGGGCTTCAAAAAGAACTGGCTCTCCAATTCGAAAAACGAATGCTCAAAGCTCCGCCGGAAGTCCGCAACAAAAAACTCCAGGATTATATAAAGTATTCTTTCGGCAATCCCGTAAACCAAATTCGCTCTTTCAACCAAATGCAAAACTTTTTGACGGATAGGGACATGATTCTAGGCACCGAAAGCCTAAAAGAACTCGCCCTCAAAAAGCTGGAAGACAGGTTGTTCCAGCTAACAACTCCCGACCTCGAGAATCAGTTCAACTCTAAAGTCTTAAGAGACCCTGCCGATATCAAAATCCTAATTCTCGCCCAACTTGATATTGAATCCGGCAAGGACCAAAACAAAATAAAGCAAATAGGGCAGATGTCCCAAAGAGGCCAGCAAAGCGCCGTCGATATTTTTGGCAAAGATAAAAATATCCTTACCGCCGCTTTTCCCCAAAATCAAAATCCAGATTTAATAGATATTATTTTCGTAAGCCGGCTCAGCAAGGTTCTCACCAGCTCCCCTCAAGTCTCAACAGATGTTAAACAAGTTATCGCCGACATTAAACAAAAAACTGTCACCAATTTCGTCACCAATATTTCCAAAACCACTTTTTCCACCAAATCGAAACTTACTTACAATCCAGTTTCGCCAAACGCCGACGTTAGAGTTCTTTTGCCTGTCCCAGGCGCTATTGCCACTATTGAAGATCTTAAACGCGACACTCCGCAAATCGCCATTGCCCAAAGGTCAACGAGTGGTCTTATCGCCGAACACCTGTTGCAAGTAAACGATCCGGAAGTCTTCGAAAAATATCAAGATTTTATTGCCGCGAGTCCCCAAGTCAAACAGATTATTCAAAATAATGTCGGTCAAAGTTTCTTCACGAACCTTGCGTTAAAAAGGCAAACGATCGCCAAGCAAAGTAAAAAAGATCAGCAGACTCTTTACGAAAGAATGCAGCAGATCACTCAGTCTATTTTTACTACTGGCAACACGTCCGAAGAAAAGAAACTGCCGCAAGAAGCTCAAAAGGCAATCGTTGACCTTAAAAATCAGATTCCCCAAAACAGCATTCCCAAACTTGAAACCCCAGAAGGTGTCACTCTCCCAGAAATCGCCAAATTGCCAGACGATGTTGCCAATGCCATTGTCACAGCCGCCAAAGACCAGATTAAAAATCAGCGTCGTTCCCAAGACATAAAACTCGACCTAAGCATTCAGGCAAAAGACCTTGGAGTTTCCGAGCCATCAATACTTCCCGACAGTCCGCTTTACTCGATTGTAGAAGTAGTCCGCACTATCCAACTGGTTACCACCATTGATCCGGTCCAAAGAGCCCAAATACTGCTGAAGCAGGATAACGAAAAGACTCTAGAAGCGGCCAAATTAATTGAAGAAAGCCAGTCGCAAACTTCCATCGGTCTTGCCCTTAAAACTCTCGAGTCGGTGAATCAGGATTTTAACAAACTCAAACAGAATACCGACAAAATCGAAGAACTCAAAAAGACACAAACGGCAAAGGTGGACCAGCTTGTTGACCAAATTATCCAAAACGGCGTTGCCCGCCAAACAGTTTTTGCGAAAGTCGAAGACAAAGTTCATGGCGATCAATATGTCGCGGTCGAAAAAACCAGAAGCCATATCTTGGCAGAAGGCGTTGCTACGCTCCTCAAATTAACAGATGGTAATGTCCAAAAACTCACCGATAAACTCCAAGCCGTTGTCCAAAACGGACAAGGGAGTCAGCTGAAAGACATCAGAGCCGTCGAACTCCTGACCGAAATTGCCAGGACCCAGCCGCAAGCCTCCCAACAAATCATCAAGAAAGCTGAAAGTAATCTGGCCCAAAACCTGGAAACAAAACTTCTGGAAATGCCCGCAGGTCAAAGGACTCAAGCTGTTTTGGATTACGCTAAATCTGAACCCGGCAACCCAATTAGGCAGTTTGAAGCAGCTGATACCTTAAAAGACGGTTTCACCAAAGTTGAAACCAAACTTTTGGCAGAAGCTATCAAGGATACGGCGGTCCAAAATCTGGAAGAAAAAATTTCCGAAATCGCCGATGCTAATTCTCGACAGGAGTTTGTTGACACAGTCGTCGGTGACAAACCCCAAGATCTAAAAATCGTCACCGAAATCGCCATCCGTGTCGATACTCCGCAAACAGCTGTCACTGTGCCAACGCCAATCCAGGAAAAAGTCGACGAAATAAAAGCAACTGTCCTAGAAAACATCATCGACACTTACAAAGATAAACCCCAGGACCTTGCCCAAACCCAATTATTCCAAGATGCAAACGCCAAAACCAATGTTCCCGATATTATCGATGTCAAAACGACTCAAGATCTAGTTGCTGCCCTTACTCGCTCACCTGATGTCGCGCCGGCTGTCATCGATCTTGCCCAAAAAACGGAAGATAAAGTTATAAACCAGTTTGTCGATGCCGCCTCCACTATCAGCGCAACTCAAGTCACGGCAAAAACCGTTGACATCCTTCAACCGGTCCCGGAGATTATTGCCCAGCTGATTGATTTAAAAACGCAAGTCCCGGCGCAATCTGCCAAAATCGACGTAGCGATTTCAGCCGAAGTTAATCTACTGGAACAACATATAGCAACCCAAGTTAATGATGCTGCCACTCTCCAAACTGATGTGGCCCAAATTCAAGAAAACCCGGTCGTTGCTCAAGTTGTTGCTCAAGTCGGCGGTCAAGAATTTGCAAAAGCCATCGATCAAAAATCACAAGCAGTAACCGCAACCGCTGTCCAAGAACAAGCTCAACTACAAACAACTGTCCAAAAAGTCGAACAAGAGATTTTCTCGACAACCGGCACTTCAAAAGTCGAACAAACTTTACCAGCCCTGGTCCAACAGGAAATCCAACAGATTAAACAAGAAGTTCCGCAAGAGCAAATCCCGCAAGTTAAAGTCGAGGCAGCCGTCACCGTGTCTACGCCCCAACCAACTCCATCAGCACCCACCCCGAGTCAACCATCCGCTCCGGCGCCTGCAGCTCCGTCTGCTCCAGCGCCGGCAGCCCCCGCGCCAACCGAATCTAAACCACCAGAACAATCAGCGCCCGCGGCGCCAGCACCAGCAGCACCGGCAGCCCCCGGCCTGTAATCAGATTCTCGGGAATAGTGGTTTCTCTGCAGAAATTTTTCCGGTGAATTGGGCCAAGATCTTAGCAGAAGTTTCCGGTAAAAACGGTCCTAAATTAAAAGCAATTTCGCGGATTTCCTGAGCGATTGGAGAAATCACTTTTTTTAACTGGGCCCCTTCCAACTCCCACGGTTTTTCCTCATTTATCTTTTTATCCAGAACCGATACACCTTCCCACAATCCAATCAATGCTTGGTCAAATCTAAAGTTTTTAAGGTTGTCCAAAACTACTTTCTTAAAAGTAAAATTTTTCTTTGCGGGCAAGCTCAGTTTTGTATCCGATGCCAGTCTCGCAACTCTTGCCACCAAATTCCCTAAACCATTAGCAAGCTCCCCGTTATAAATCTCTCTAAATCTTTCTATCGAAAAATCGCCGTCGCCCCAAGCCGGAATTTCTCTCAAAAGATAAAACCGCACGGCCTCTTTCCCAAATTTTTCCACTAACTCAAAAGGGTCAATAACATTGCCCAAAGATTTGGAAATTTTTTGCCCTTCGACAGTTATATAGCCATGGACAAACTCATCAGTCGGCACTTTTAGTCCGGCCGAAGCCAGCATCGCCGGCCAGTAAACCGCGTGGAAGCGGATTATTCCCTTACCGATAACATGTAAACGACGCACCTCTGGTGCTCGTTTACCCTGAGCTTGTCGAAGGGCAGAACCCACCCAATATTTTTTGTAAAGATCTTCATCTTTTCCAAACCCTAGCGCCGTTAAATATGTAACCAGCGCATCGAACCAAACATACATAATTTGGGTGCTATCTCCCGGCACCGGGACTCCCCATCCGTGGGCTCGTTCGACAGACCTCGAAATACTAAAATCCTCGAGCCCCTGGCGGATAAACGAAAGCACCTCGTGTTTTTTCGTTTGCGGGACAATTTTAAGTTTGTCTTTTTGGATCAAATCATCCAAAAACTTTTGATAATTGGAAAGTTTAAAAAAATAATTTTCTTCCTCAACTTCCTCGATATTGGTATGTCCGTCCGGGCATCTGTTGTTAACAATTTCGTCCGCAGTATAAAACGCTTCGCACCCAATGCAATAAAGCCCTCTATAAGTTTTTTTATAAATGTCTTCTTTCTTACAAAGTGACCACAGTTTTTGCGCGCCGCTAAAATGTTCCTTTGTCGCCGTCCGATTAAAAACATCGAAGGTCAGATTTAGCGCATCACGAAGATCTTCAAACCTGTCTGCATATTTATTAACAAGATCCTTGGTCTTTACGCCCTCTGCTTCTGCCGCTTGTACATTCTTCAAAGAATTCTCATCCGATCCCGATGAAAAAAACACATCGTATCCGATCGCTCTATAAAACCGCGCCAGCGCATCCGCCTGCACAAATTCCAGCGCATGCCCGACGTGCGGACTGGCGTTCACATAAGGAATCGCCGTGGTTACGTAAATTCGTTTCATAATGGGTAAATTGTAGCAAAATGCTATGATTAAATCGCCATGAAGAGAGGGATCATCGGCCCGGCAATTGTTGTACTAGTCGGCATTCTTGCCCTAGCTGGTCTAATTGGTCTTGCCTTTTACTTCGGTAAAAAATCCTCCGCCCCAACTACCACCAGCCCCGTCGTCCAAGCATCACCAACCCCCGACGAAACTGCAAATTGGAAAACATACACAAATACAAAGTATAGTTTCTCGTTTAAATATCCAGCTAATTCGAAAATCGTTCTGCCAAGCTTAGAAGATTATAAATATGCTCCCGATCAAACAGACATGGTAATACCGGAGAAAACAAGAAATATTACATTAACCAGTGACGGTAAAACCATATTCAATATCATCTTACTTGTAAATTCGAATCGAACCATCGAAGCAATTAAAAAAAATCCCACACAGGGGGGTCATGCTCCAGTAAAAAACATGACAGATGCAATGATTGATAATAATCCAGCTATAAGATATAAATTGGACTGTACTGGTTTAAGGTACATTCGCAGTGGAATCCCACCAGCCTCTTAGGATAGTGCCCTGATCATTGTCTCATCCGGGGTCAAGTACCCCAAACACTTTCTTGGTGTCATATTA
>Ga0209515_10001037_pt1 | contig 48082 bp, 41 predicted proteins | sample Subgroupgradi54m_FD_187454 | JGI IMG/M metagenome (GOLD analysis project Ga0209515, IMG submission 187454) | Subsurface groundwater microbial communities from S. Glens Falls, New York, USA - GMW60B uncontaminated upgradient, 5.4 m (SPAdes)... ... | reverse complement strand
CTTGTGACCGCGTGTTATCTCCTAAATTATTTATTCTCTACTATCTATAGGACGCCTCGCAATAATGAATCATCCTTGATCACCGGACTGATCCTTTTTTTTGTCGTGCTCCCCGCACACAATATCTCTACCCTTCTTATTCTGATTGCAGCAAGCGCGCTGGCAATGGCCTCAAAATACGTCCTTGCTGTCCGCGGCAAACATCTCTTCAATCCCACAGCTATCTCAGTCGTCATTCTTGGAGTTTTGGGATTAGCCTCGTCAGCCTGGTGGGTAGCTTCTCCCTATATCGCGCCTTTTGTCATCATAATCGGTCTTCTTATCGTGCGGAAAATAAGACGCTTCTCAATGTTTTTCACCTTTGTGTTAGCTTCACTCTTCTCTATCTCTTTATCCGGCTATCTGACAAGCGCTCCACTATTCGGCCGCCTGGTTGAAATCGCAATCTCCTGGCCGCTTATCTATTTTGCGACCTTTATGTTGACCGAACCCCTCACCACACCACCGACCAGAAAACTGCAGATGGTCTATGGGGCAATCATAGGGATACTTTTTGGCTCGCAGTTTCGCTTCGGTCCAGTCTACTCGACTCCTGAACTCGCATTGGTGATCGGAAATATTTTCTCTTTTTTGGTCAGTCCCAAACAAAGCTTGAGATTGAAGTTTCAAAAAAAAGTTGCGCTCGGAGCTGATACCTATGATTACTCCTTCCTTCCTGATCAAAAGCTGAGATATTCACCGGGCCAGTATCTTGAATGGACTCTCTCTTACCCTCACCCCGACAGCCGTGGTAATAGAAGATACTTCACTGTCGCCTCCTCACCTACGGAAAAAGAGCTAAAATTGGGAGTAAAAATTTCTTCCCAGCAATCAAGCGGTTTTAAAAAGAGTCTTTTGGCAATGAACAAAGGGGATGAGATTTTTGCTTCCCAGTTGGCCGGAGATTTTGTCTTACCACAAGATAAGAACGTGAAGCTGGCCTTTGTTGCGGGCGGAATTGGGATTACTCCTTTCAGAAGCATGATCCGATATCTGATGGATAATAATCAGCGTCGGGATATTGTTTTATTTTATACCGCGGCTACTGCCGACGGATTTGTTTATAAAGATCTGCTTGAAAAAGCAAAAACAATTGGGTTAAAGCCCATTTACGTCCCGACAAATGAAATGGGAAGACTTACACCAGATATCATCAGGAAAGAAGCGCTCGATTATCAGCAAAGGATATTCTATCTTTCCGGCCCAAATGCGATGGTAACTTCTTACAAAAAATTGCTTCTCGGTCTTGGCGTGAAGAGAAAGAATATTGTAACCGACTACTTCCCAGGTTACTGAAGGGTGCGTCCGCTTGGGATCGAACCAAGGACATCTACTTTATAAGAGTAGCGCTCTGCCGCTGAGCTACGGACGCTTATCGAGCTTTTATATTATACCAATTGTGGACTCGAGGGGAATCGAACCCCTGTCACTGCAATGCGAATGCAGCGCTCTACCTGCTAAGCTACGAGCCCAGAAGCAGCATAACTATTATAGCAAGAACGATACGGTAGAGGCCGAATGAAGTCAGTGAGTTTTTCTTAAGATAATCTATCAGCCACTTGACTGAAAAGTAGGCCGTGATGAACGAAACGACAAATCCGATAACGACATAAAGCTGCATTTGGCCGAAACCGGCTAATTGACCTCTCATTTTGAAAAGATCCAGAGCCGAGGCGGCAAGAATCGTTGGCACGGCTAACAAGAACGAGTAGATAGCCGAATCCTCTCTTTTATATCCCAAAAGCATCATCGCAACGATGACAATCCCCGCCCTGGAAACTCCGGGGACAACGGCCAATGATTGGGCAAGACCAATGAGGACCGCGTGTTGCCAGTTGATGTTTGCCAAAGTTTTATTCAGAGAAAGTCTTTTACTTTTGACCAGATATTCCAAGACGATGAAAACCAAACCTACAATGATCAGAGCCGCAATAATAAGACCGGTTGATTCAAAAAAGACGTTTTTAATTATGCTGAAGAGAAAATATCCGACTACTGCCGTAGGCAAAAAAGACAGAATGACGTTTAGCTGAACCTTCCTATGCTTTAAGACGTATCCAAAATACAGAAAAACGACAGCCAGGATCGCCCCTGATTGGATGAAAACCTCAAAAAACTTCTGGAAATCGGTTTGGGGGATGTGGAGAAACTTGCTTGTAATGATCAAGTGTGCTGTTGAAGAAACCGGAATAAATTCTGTTATTCCTTCCACTATTCCTTGAATTAAGGCGTTAATCAGACTCATGCTTAAAGTATAATATACCAAATGAGAGTCGCGTTAGTACACGATCAACTCCAGGAGTTTGGGGGTGCCGAGCGAGTCCTGGTTTCTTTAAAAAAAATCTTTCCCCAAGCCGACGTCTTCACTGCTTTTTACGATAAAAATACTGCGCGAAGAAATATTCCTGATTTTGCAGACTGGAAAATCAAGACACCTTGGGTAGCTTATATCCCATTTATTGGCAAACTCTACTCGCCGCTTCGTTTCCTAGCCCCTTATATCTGGGAAAGCTTTAACTTCGACGATTATGATCTGGTGATTTCTTCTTCAGCGTGGTATATGTGCAAAGGGATAAAAACAAAAGCTCCGACCGTCCATATCTCCTATATTCATACTCCACCCCGATATCTTTACGGCTATGAAACCGCGGTTGAATGGCAGAAATATTGGCCGGTAAGAATATATGCCAGTATCATAAACCGCAATTTAAGAATCTGGGATTACAACTCATCCCAACGAGCGGATTATTTCATCGTCAATTCGGAAGAAACCAAAAGACGTGTCAAAAAGTTCTACCATCGCGACTCGACGGTAATCTATCCCCCTGTGATGATTCCCGATAATATTGAAGGGCAAAACGGACAGCCTGAATATTACGTTACTGTCGCCCGTCTGACCCGCGCAAAACATATTGGTCTTTTGATCCAAGCGGCCAACAGATTCAAATTAAAGCTTAAAATCGCTGGAGTCGGCCGAGATGAGGAATATCTCAGGTCGCTCGCCGGAAAAACAGTGGAGTTTGTGGGAAATGTTTCCGATTCAGAACTTTTCAAACTTTACCAAAACGCCAAGGCATTTTTATTTGCCTCAGTTGACGAGGAATTTGGAATCGCGCCTGTTGAAGCAATGGGTTACGGTATACCAGTAATCGCCTATAAAAGTGGCGGCTTGATTGAAACAGTTGAAGAAGAAGTGAATGGATACTTATTTGACGAATTAAATGAAAAGTCCTTGAGTGAGAAAATCAAGCAGCTGGAAAAACTTTCACCGGAAAAATATCTGGAGATGAGAAAAAACGCCAGGAAAACTTCTGAAAATTTTACCGAAGAAAAATTTAAGGAGCGGATTCTCAAATTTATAAAAAAATATGCCAGAACTTCCGGAAGTTGAGACTCTCCGTCTTGGTCTCAAAAAATATTTAGTCGGCCATAAGATCAAAAATGTAGAGGTAAGAACCTCGAAAGTTTTCCATGGCGATAAAAAAGAAATTGAAGGAACAAAAATCAGGGATGTCCGACGTTTTGGCAAACTGCTGGCGATTGATTTATCCAATGGCAACTCTCTGACTATCCATGTCAAAATGACTGGTCAATTAATTTATCGCGGGCCGAATCTCAAGCAAAAAATTCAGCTTTCTCCAAAAGTCATCGGCGGAATACCCGGCCCCCACACCCATGTGATTTTTAAACTGGATAAAAAAGGAATTCTCTACTTCAATGATTTTCGCAGGTTCGGCTGGATTAAAATTATGAAAACCGCTCAAGTTGAGAAGGAAGGCTTTGCCTCAAAATTAGGCCCTGAACCTTTCAAAGATCTAACGCTTCCTAAATTTAAACAGATTCTCGCCAAATATAAAACTTATATTAAAGTCCTCCTGATGGATCAGGCAAAGATTGCTGGAGTAGGAAATATTTATGCCAACGAGTCACTATGGATGAGTAAAATCAACCCTCGAGTTCCTGCAAATTCACTTTCTGGAAAACAAGTCGAAGAACTTTACAAGAATCTTCTGGACGTTCTTAGAAAAGGAATAAAAACCGGGGGAGCGTCCGAGAATATTTTCGTCAACTCCGAAGGTGCGGAAGGAAATTTCCAAAAACACTTCCACGTTTACGCCCGAAAAGGCAAGCTCTGTCCCAGATGCAAAAAGACAAAAATCGAGAAATTCTTCCTAGGAGGGCGAGGCACCTTCTACTGTCCAACCTGCCAGAAAATGTGAGCTACCGTCAATTAAAATCAGAGAAATGGCTTCCAGTTAGCAACCGGCATGACGTTGGAAAGAATGAAATTAAGAGCATAAAGATATATTCCGGGCAGTATAATAATCAATGCCAATAAAAATTTTTTTGAAGTGAAAAATTTCTCAAAGGCAATACAAGCCAACGGCCACAAAGGGAGACTATAACGGGCAATGTCTCTATGTTGAATAAACAAGGTCGCCGCAAAAAAGGCTGCACCAAAATAGTAAAAACTACGATACTTTGATTCGCGAAGATAAAAAAGAGATAGTGCATAGATAAAAAAGTAAAAAACTATATCTTCCAACCAGGCGCTTCTCACCCACTTAGCCAACGAATTAAAAGCCGCAAAAGGCGTAACCAAATGGAAATTATCTCCGGAATGAAAATAGGCAAAAAAATCTCCGTACTGCTTGAAATAAATTAAGAAAACCGCCAGTAAACCCAGCAGAATGAGGCAAATACTCAAATAGCCTTGCCATTCAACCTTTTTAGTCCGAACATACCGCTCAATAAAAACCAAAAAATATGCACCAAAAAGAATAACTCCGGGTGTTTTGGTCATTACCGATAAACCGCCAAAGATACCTGCCAAAAAAAACTTTTCCTTCTCAAAAAAGAATAACGATAACAAAATAAGCAGGATAAACAGGCTCTCGGGCGCTCCAACTGATCTCACTACGTAGAAACGTGGCAAAAACATGAAAACTGTCGTCAGTAGGAGTGGATGCTTGGTCAACTTGAGGCGCTTGACCAAGTAGAAGAAAAAGAGCCCTAATAACACCGAGAAGGTAAGATTCACCGATAGCATCGCTTTGAGATAGCCCAGTGACGGTCCAAGCGCCCTTATGAAAGCCGGGTAAAGAGGAAGGTGTGCCGCAAAATATTCGGACGCTAAAGGAAGCTCTAGGCCGGTTCGTTGAATGGCGGGCGGATAATAAAAAGATTTGGCAACAATTACGTATAAAGGTCCGTCATAATTTCTATAGACGTACTGCATGTTTGAATCAAAGATCTTAAGCCCCAGCCAATCCCCTGCCCTCAACAGAAAAGGCAGATAAAGCAGAAAGGAAGAAAAAAGTACGAGGCAGACGATCAGAAGTTGTGAGGAGAATTTATTGTATAATTTGATCATAAATCTCTTACTATTTTAGCATAAGATGTTAAAAAAATTTGGGAAGCTTGCGGAAGATAAATATTTTCTTGCCGCTTTAGTTCTTTTTATTTCAGGATTATTCCTGCGCTTTTATAAACTAAACGGGTTCGTGACTTTCTTAGGCGACCAGGGAAGAGACGCCATAATCATTAAAAGAATTGTTAGTTTTGAGCATTTCCCCGCAATCGGCCCACCAACCTCTGTAGGACAGGTTTATCTTGGTCCTTTCTATTATTATTTCATTGCACCTTGGTTATGGTTATTTAATTTTGAGCCAATGGTTTGGCTTTTGGAGTAGCTTTTTTTTTCTTCTATTTATATTCTTGTCAACTATTTTGTAGTCAAGGATTTGTTCAATAAACAGATCGCTCTTATCTCAACTGCACTCATTACCTTCTCCTTTGCATTGCTCCAGTTTTCACGCTTTTCATGGAACCCGAATCTTCTCCCTCTTTTTACACTTTTGACCGTTTATTTCCTGATTAAAGCTTTTAAAAAACTTGGGTTGAGATTCTTTGTCTTGACCGGAGCGTTTCTCTCTTTTGCAATACAGCTGCATTATCTGGCGCTCTTTATCATTCCTCCAATTGTTGTGCTTTTCATTGTCCAGCTCTATGAACAGAGAAAACATTTATCGCAAATCTTAATCGGTGGATTGACGGCGCTTGCCTCGTTTCTCGTCTTCTCCATTCCTTTGATAATCTTTGATCTTCGGCACAACTTCTTAAATACAAATAATTTTATAAGGTTGTTTAAGAATTCTTCTCCGGTTGCCGGCAATAAACTAGCAAATCTAGCAGACACCTTTACCTTCCTGAATAAATATGCTTTTAATATAGATGTCAATCCTCTTCTCTCTTCACTGGTTTTAATCCTTATCGTAATATCCTTAATTTTTGTCCTTCGAAGAAGGGACAATATCCGGAGTTTTTTGATTTTTCTAGTTTTGATTATTTTGGGCACGGCTCTCTATGGTGGCCCCAAATACCCTCATTATTTTGGCGCTGTCTATCCACTTTACTATGTGGTCATAGGCTACTTTCTTTCGGTTCTACTGACTTTTTTTTCCGGTAGAATACTTATCGCGTTTTTTGTTGCAGCCTATGTCTTTCTAAATGCTCAGAGTTATTATTTTTTCACTCACCCTGTGAATAATCAAATCGATAAGGCCAGAGAGATCGCCAAGGTCATTTATGACAACGCTGATAAAAATGGATTTCGTCTTACTTCATTGCCTCAACACTATGGGGATTACGCATACCGTTATTTTCTCGAGCTCTGGAGAAGAAAACCTATCGAAAAAGGCAGTTTTGAAAAAGTCCCTACTCTTTTCGTCGTCTGCGAAGAAGAATGTAGACCCATCGGAGATCCTCAATGGGATATTGCATATTTTGCCCCCCGAAAAATTGTCGGAGTGTGGAGAATAGACGGTGTTACAATATACAAACTGGTACGTTAATATGAAAGTCTCATTGATCCTTCCCTGCTACAACGAAGAGTCTAATCTGCAAAAAGGGGTATTGGATAAGGTAGGAAATTTTCTCGATAATGATTCCCGCTTCATTGAGGTCTTAATCGTCGACGACGGCTCAATCGATGCTTCAAGAAAAATTGTCAAAGAAAAATATTTGTCACGATCTCCCAAATTCAAGTTAATAGAAAATCCTCATCAAGGAAAGGCTTTTGCAGTAATGACCGGTATTGAGAAAGCCAAGGGTGAATATGTAATGTTTTGCGATGTTGATCTGGCAACGCCGATTGAAGAAACGGAAAAACTTATTGACGGTGCGAACAATGGATTTCCTGTTGTCATCGGTTCAAGAAATACTCAACGCAAGGGCGCGCCGATTACCAGAAAATTAATGGCACTGGGCGGAATCATTATCCGTGATGTCTTCATAGGATTAAGAGGAATCCACGACAGTCAGTGCGGATTTAAATTATTTCAGAGAAAAGCCGCTTTGGATATCATCGAACATCTTCGTGTTTACAGCAAAGTGTTGCCGATAGACGGCCCTGCGGTCAGCGCCGGGTTTGATATAGAATTTTTATTTGTCGCTCTGAAGCGCGGTTATAAAATAAAGGAAGTCCCGGTGACTTGGAAGCATGTAGAAACCAGAAGAGTCAATTTCTTCAAAGATTCTCTGCAGGGGTTGAAAGATATTTTAAAGATTAAATATTTTGATTTAAAGGGTATGTATGAAGACAAAGTATAAATTAGCCCATATCTTCCCTATTCTCATTTTTGTTTTTATTTTTTGCGGTTTAATCATCAGGAACCTCAAATTGTCTTCTCTTCCTTTTTACGACTGGGATGAATCTCTTTATGCTCAAATTGCTGCAGAGATACTCAAGAATCACTCTTTGGTCACAACCTTCAATGGCCATTTGTGGTTTGATAAACCTCCTCTTTTGCATGCTCTTATTGCAGGAATTTTCACTGTTTTTGGCCTATCTGAGTTTTGGACAAGGTCTCTGACGATTGTCTTTGCAATGGCTCTCTTGGTCCTCATTTATTTTCTGGCAAAACAACTTTTGGAAAATCTATTTAAAGATCAAATAAACAAAATGGATTGGATGATCAGACAGATTGCCTATCTAGTCCCTGTCTTAATCATAGCTTCGAGCAGTCTCTTCATTGAAAAATCTCTGCTTCTTAATACTGATATTATTATCGCTGTTTCATGGGTCGGATATTTTCTGTTTAGAGAAAATTTTATTCTTAAATCGCTATTTTTATTGCTGGGCGTTTTTTCAAAGTCGGTATTCGGATTTTACCCCCTGCTATTTGAATTTCTTGCTATCAGAAAAAGCGCTTTCAGGCAAAAAAATATTTTTCCTTTTGTTTCATTAATTTTTTTAAGCTCTCTCTGGTATTTATTTAGTTATATAGCGTTTGGCAATTATTTCATAAAGGCGCATTTCCTCGATCAAGTTCTCAAAAGAATTGTTGTTCCAATTGAATTGCATTTTGGTGGAAAATTTTACTATTTTGAATTTCTCTGGAGTAATCTGGGAATTATTCTTGGTCTTCTTGTAATAGGCTATATATTTCTATTTATGGACACATGGAAATTATTTATAAAAGAAAGACTTGCAATCTTTAAATCGAAGAGGTGGTGGTTCTATCTTGTCCTGCTTTCTCCTTTTCCGTTTCTCATATTTATTACTCTGATAAAAACAAAACTCTATTGGTACTTAACAATGATTATCCCATTACTCGCTCTATCTGCTTCATATCTCTTTATCAAGATACAAAAAAATACTATTAGAGCGATCGTTTCTATTTTTATTTTTTCTTATTTTCTATTCAGTTTCATCCCCCAAACGTATTCTTTAAAACAAAGCGTCTCGATTCCCAATAAAGTCGCCTTGGCAAAATGTCTTAGCGAAAAACCGGGAAAGACTATCGCCTTTTTAACCGACCCTCAAGAAAGAAAGAATCAAAATTTTCTCGAGGCCGCACATTATGACACAACTGCTTCATTCTATTATGGAGGTTCACCTTCTTTCGTATTCTATTCTCGAAAGAAAATTGAATTTTTTTACAATGTAGCTAAATTTGTCAAAGACTATTCCAAATATGATATTGTAGTTTTATCTCGAGAAAGCGCGACGAAAGATCTCGAGGTCAAAAACGACCAGGTTCTGCAGAAAAAAATAAAAAAGTCAAACAACTATTGCCAGACAAATGAATGGCTTGCATTTCCGAAGTGATATAATTAGAAACATATGTTTGATGTATTCAAACTGTCGACTTTCCTAAAGAAAACTTTTTCTAAAAAAGAGATCCGGTTGATTTTGTCGCTTATAGTACTTTATTTTCTGACACGACTAATCAATTTAGGGAAATTTCCAATATTTACTGATGAAGGCATATATATTCACTGGGCCAAGATTGCCTGGCACGATGCCAGCTGGCGATTTATTTCGCTCACAGACGGCAAGCAACCTCTGCATACCTGGGGGATGATTCCCTTTCTTAAATTCTTTCCGAATAATCCGCTTCTTGCAGGCCGACTCTTTTCGGTCGCCACAGGTTTTGTTGCCCTATCCGGCGTCTTCACTCTTCTCTATTATCTTTTTGGTAAGAAAACAGCTCTTTACGGATCCTTCTTTTATGTCTTCACTCCTTTTTTCCTTTTTTACGACAGGATGGCACTAATTGATTCTGGAGTGAATGCAGGCTTCATTTGGATCTTTTTTTTCAGTATATTACTGGCGCGCACCCTGCGTCTTGACGTTGCTCTCCTTTCAGGAATGGTTTCGGGCATTTCTTTGCTTGCAAAATCCTCATCCAAAATATTTGTGGTTCTAAGTGTCTTTGCACCGGTACTTTTTTTAAACAAAGAAAGAAAGATTTTTAAGCAGAAGGTCGTGAATTTTGCAGCGCTCTACGCAATTTCAGGGATAATTGCTTTGGTTATCTACAATGTTCAGCGTCTCTCTCCCTTTTTGCATTTTGTCGGGGAAAAGAATAAGACTTTTATCATGACCTTGGGTCAGTTTATAGAAACTCCTTTTCGAGTCGTGTTCAGCAACCTCCCCATGATTCCGCTCGATGTATTGTGGGAATCGGCCTTCATACTTCCGCTTATCGGATTCTTGGGCTTGTTTTTACTTTTCAAGAAAAATAGGAATCTCTTTTTTTATTTCCTGTTTTGGATTGTTCTTCCCTATATTGTCATTTCATTGTTTGCAATTGTTGTCTATCCGCGCTATCTCATTTTCTTTGGCACTCTGTTTCTCTTCCTGGCGGCTTACTTTATCACAAGTCAGAAGAATAAGCAGCTGAAAAAAATCATTCTAGTCCTATACATTCTTTCCATTGTCTACTTTGACTTCACAGTTTTATTTGATCATAAAAATATTCCTTTTCCTCCTGTTGATCGAGGACAATATATTGAAAGCGTGTCTGCTGGGTGGGGAGTAAAAGAAATTATTTCTTTCGCCCGAGAAAAATCAAAAGAAAAACCTACGATATTGCTTGCTGAAGGAAATTTTGGAGTTGTAGGTGATATGTTGGAAGGGTCTCTCGGACGAGATGATAATATTACAGTCAAGGGTTACTGGCCATTAACACCAGAGAATCTTGTGGAAAATCAAAAGGAATTAGTATCTCATAATGTTTATGTCGTTTTCTCTCATCGTAATGATTTTCCTCCTGATCTACCCATTAAATTTATACAACGGTTTATTAAACCCGGAGGCAAATCTTCTTTCTATCTGTTTGAACTTACTCCCAAATAAAATATATAGAACTGCAAATATGGCAACAAGAGAAATAGCATTAGCGATTTTACGCACTAGTGTATCTTCAAAAACAAAGCGCAGATTATGATAACCCTGAGGAATTTTTACAGATATGAGCTGGAAAGTCTCATTTGGATAAATAGGAATCTCTTTATCATTCAAATAGGCTTTCCAGCCGGGAAAATCAAACGTGTAAAGCCAGAATTCCAAAGGAACAAAAGCGTCGATATTAAATTCTTTTTCACGCATTGTGTTTTTCAAAACGTCTACTCTTTTTGTATTTCCTCTGTAGACGTTGTATAAGTTTGGCTGCAAATTTGATTTATCAATATCGACTGTTATCCTGTCTTGATTCAATTTTTTTGTAGGAACTCCTTTGGGAATAAAATCCAGAGAGGTCAAACTGACATTCCAAGCTATCTCCTCAAATGAAGTTTTCTGCTGATCAGTTGTGACAATGTAAGATTGCGGCTTAAAATACTTCTGATAGGTACCGATCGTCACAAGAATTATAATAATCGAAATCACGCCGGCAATACGCTTCCCCTGTCCTTTTTTCAACCATTGCGCAAGAAAATGCAAGCTAAATGCTGCTGCTGCCGATAAGAAAAACCCGGCGAACGTAAGGAATCTCCATGGGAATTGTAGATAGGCCAGAAATTTTAGATTATCCCAGATGACAGCGGAAAAACTTGTGGTCATAAAAAGTGAGAAGCTCATCAGAAAAAGATATAAACCATAATATTGCAAGGTGCTATCGAACTTTCTTTTCTTGAACCAATAAAAAACAGCTCCTACAATAGACAGGAATAATAGTCCTAAATAGACTTTACCCAATTGAAAAGACAAGCCGTCCTGGCATCCCGGAATTGAGCCGCCATACCCCCAGGGAGAGTAGATGAATTGGCCGGGACAAACATAATGGAGTCCGTAGGCTGCGAGATTGGTTGTCGACAGTAAATCAACTTGAGTATAGTTTCTTTCAATCATAGCCGGCAGCCAAAAGAATGCGGCCAGTGATAGACCCAGCAAAATAGCGCCTGCAAGAAAAGCGAGCAATTTAATTTTTTGCTTATCCTTTACGAGGAAAAATAAACCATATAAACCTAAAAATATCAAAAACGGAAAAGCAATGAGAGGATGGGCTAAAATAAGCAGGGCAAAACAGACGGCAAATAGAGCTCCGCTGCGGAGCGTTTTTTTGGCTGCAAAATTTTCAAGGGAAAGAAAGACGAAGGGAAGCAGCGCCACCGAGAAGAATTCCGCAAAAGCTCCCCTTACATAGACCAGGATCGCATGATACGAAAGATATCCGTATAAAGTCGCTCCCACTCCAGAAAACATTGGTCCTAGTTTCTTCTTCAAAAACAAATACATTCCCGATACCGAAAGAGCAAAACCTGCCATTATCACCAGCTTTACCGACCAAATAAGAGAAAATCCGACTTTATGGAAAACCTCTCCAATGTAATATATGAGAGGAGGATAAAAATTAAACAGCGGGTATCCGAAGCTGAATCCGAGCGTGTCTACCCAGCGAGGATAAAAATATCCCTGATGGATTGCCCTATCAAGAAGATAAAGACGGGCAATATGCTGATCATCATGCATCGGAAAATAGAAGTTGTTTAACAGGCTCGCGAATAAGGGAATTGTTATAATTAGAAGAAGTATCAACTCAAGCCAAAATAGTCGTTTGCTAAACATTTTAAGACTATTATAGCAAGAAGATAAATATGGAGACAGCGCATCAGAAGGAAGATTTAAAAAGAAAAGGCGTGCTGAGCACGATGAGCCTTTTTTTTCAGAGCGGCTACTCTGCCTTCCTGGGACTTATTGCCAATTTAATCCTTACTATACTCCTGTCACCGGGAGTCTTCGGGATATATATCACAGTTTTATCTCTTATTTCTTTTCTTAATTATTTCTCAGACATTGGTTTAGCCGGCGCCTTAATACAGAAGAAGGATTTGAACAACGATGACTTGGCGACTACATTCACAGTACAGCAGGTTTTGACACTTGTGCTAATTATTCTTGGTTTTTTTGCGACAGACTTTATTAGGAACTTTTATAAATTACCGCCTGCAGGTGTTCATCTATATTGGGCACTTTTAGTGTCTTTTTTTATCTCCTCTTTTAAAACCATTCCCTCAGTATTTCTGGAGAGAAAAATTCATTTCCAGAAAATAGTTTTTGTTCAAGTTGTTGAAAATACTTTATTTTATGTTACGGTTTCCGTCCTAGCTATTTTAGGTTACGGTATCAATAGCTTTACTTTTGCAGTCCTTTTGAGATCCGTCGTCGGGCTTATTCTTATCTACTCAATATCTTTTTGGTTTCCTCGTATGGGTTTTTCCCTAAAAAGTCTTAAACAATTACTTTCCTTTGGTATTCCTTTTCAGGCTAGTTCTTTCTTAGCGCTTTTTAAAGACGATCTGATCGTTTTATATCTTGGCCGCGTTTTGGGCTTTGAAGCTCTGGGATATATTGGCTGGGCCAAAAAATGGGCCGACGCACCTATAAGAATTGTCATGGACAATATCGGTAGAGTAATCTTCCCTCTTGTAGCCCGGTTCCAAAACGATCTGCAAAAAGTTAAAAACCTTATGGAAAAGGTGCTTTATTATCAGACTGCCCTGTTGGCACCCGTCTATATCGGCATGATTCTTTTGATGGGCAAGTTTGTCGATATCATACCCAACTATCATAAGTGGCAGCAAGCTCTGCCGCTTTTCTACATTTTTGCAATTTCGTCTCTTATAGTTTCTCTTTTCGCGCCATTCATGAATCTTTTCAATGCTTTGGGAAGAGTAAAGATTTCCTTTTCATTGATGGCTTTTTTCACTCTATTGATGTGGCTGCTTACTCCGATCCTGACGAAAGTATTCGGCCTGTATGGCTTTCCATTGGCCCATCTTGCAGTTTCCATTGCCTTCACGGCGGTATTGATCTATGCGAGGCGCATACTACAGTTTAATTTACTTGAGATCATTTATAGATTTATAGTGTCAGCCGCACTTATGGGAGTCATTGTTTATCTTCTTCAAACTCAATTTGCCATCGACTCACACTACTTTATCGTTTTCCTCATTGTTGCCGGAATGTCTTCTTATTATTTAAGCTTAACTTATCTTTTTAAATTTGATCTGTTTGGAGAGTTTAAATCTTTTTTATCAATAATCAAGAAAAAGTAATATGAATAAAAAACTCGCAATTATATCTGTTAGCTATGAAAACTATTCTTTACTTGAAGATTTTTTGGCCAGTCTGACCAAACAAATCAATAGAAATTTTCATCTTTTTATCACAGATCTATCCGTCGTTAAAAAGCCTATCCTAAAAAAAAACTTTGGGCTGACGGTTTTGACCGGAGAGAATCTTGGCTATGCACATGGAGTCAATTTGGGACTCAAGGAGGCAATTAGACAAGGCTACGAGCTTTTTTGCGTCATCAACGATGACGTTTTCTTCAAGGATGATTTGGTCGAGAAAGCGCTTTCTGCTCTTGGAAAACATCCTCAATCGATTATCGGAGGGAAAATATATTACGCCCCGGGCCATGAATATCATAAAGAAAGGTATGATAAAAAGGATTTGGGTAAAGTTCTCTGGTATGCGGGTGGAGAGATAGATTGGGATCATATGATGATAAAACATCGCGGTGTTGATGAGATCGATAAGAACCAATACGACATCTCCAGCGAGTCTGAGTTTATAACAGGCTGTTTGATGTTGTTTGACAAGAACGTTTTGAATAAAGTCGGATTTTGGAACGAGAGTTATTTTCTCTATTTTGAGGATGCAGACTTCTGCATCCTAGCCAAAAGAGTGGGATTAAAACTTTACTACGATCCCTCGCTCGTTATCTGGCATAAAGTCTCACAATCTACAGGAGGATCGGGTTCTACAATTCACCAAAAATACCAATCGAAGAATAAAGTCCGATTGGGTCTGAAATATGCCCCTTTAAGAACCAAGGTCCATCTCTTGAAAAACTACTTTTTAGATTCTTTAAAGAGTGAGAAGAAATAATAAACAACGTTGAAGACAAAAAATATCAAAATAACTTGGTGCTTCAGGACTATTTGATTCGCATAACTCCCCTCGCCGAATCTGACATAAGGATAGTAGGAAAAAAGCAGTCCGGAAAAGAAAATAGAGGCTCTTTGAATGAATCTCTCATAAAATGGAAGCAGGACTAAAATAGTAAGAAAATACCACGGTTGAATTTCCTGCCAGAATGATAGATAGACCAAAATTCCGATAAATAACACCAAAGCAATTTTGTTTAAGATAGATTTTTTATCTTTTACCAGCAATAGAAGTGGCAACGTAGAATATTTTATTCCGGCCGAAAGCAGGAAAAGAATCCGTGGCAAAACTTTATTTTTATTTAGAAAGTAAATTCCTATTATTCCCAATGATAGCGCGATCAAATCATTGTGGGCATTTATCAGCCCTTCAAAAATAACCAGCGGGTTTGTAGCAAAAAAGACAGCCCACTTTCTGTTCATTTTATTCAGACAATAAACTGCCCAGAGGTAAAATCCCGCGAACATTCCTTTGAACAAAAAAAAACTCAGGAAAAATTTCCCCAGCCCCAACCATGAAGGAATCAGAGTAATGGGCAGAAAAGAAGGGCCATATGGGTAATTTCGATGAGTCCATCTCATGAAGCGAAGCCAATGATCCGAGGGAAAATCCAGAGCTTTGTACAGATAGGGATTTTGCTTATAAAAAGTCAAGATTTTGGCATCAAACATGTAGTTGAATAGGTCGTGTGACAAAAAAGAATAGGAAAAAATACCCAGCAGGCTCAGGGGAATCACAATCGCCCAGATCGAAAAGCGCTTGAAGTGTTTGAGAAAGTAAAAATGAAGCCCTAAAGTAAACACTACCAGCCCGATATAAATTTGTGAAGATGTCTCTCTCTGATGATATCCGAAGTTGATAAACTGCTCCCGGATATTTTCCAGTCTGACCGAACTGACGAAAAGATTGGGATCGATAAGAACGTAAGAATAGACCGCAAGCGCCACAATAAGCGCCAGGAATAAGAAATATATTAACCTATGATATAATTTCATCAAGCTATGGACAAGCGCCTGAAACTGTTTTTTTATATCGCCAGTGCGCTCATTTTGGTTCTTTTCTGCTATTTTAGGCTAAAGCCGATCTATTTTCAAACTGTATCCTACACTTTCGATCAGGGGCGAGATTTTCTAAAAGCTGCAGAAATTATAAAAACTAAACATCTTACTTTCATTGGACCAACCACTGGGATTCAAGGATTATTTCATGGCGCCTGGTGGTATTATTTTTTAAGTACGATCTTTCTTTTTTCCAGAGGAGCGCCGTCCGGTTTCTATTACGGTGTTTTTATAATTCATCTTGTTACAGTAGTTCTATTTGCAATCTTTCTTAAGAAAAAATTGGGTCTAGCTTTTTCCTTACTGTTTTTACTGATTGTCACTGGATCTTCTTACTTTATTCAACTTTCGTTTTTTCCAGCTAACAACACTCTTACTCCTATTACAGTTTTACTTTATCTTTACTCTCTATCTAAGATTCTCGAAGGAAATAAAGAAATAAAATTTCTATTTATGTTGGGGCTTTCGCTTGGCTTAATATTCGAAACGCAAGTGTCTTTTGGATTTTTATTTATTCCCGTTTTTATCATTAGTTGCTTTTTGTTTAAAGAGTTAAGACAATTGGCAGGGAAAATAAACAATATATCGTATTTTTTGTCTGGATTAGTTATTCCCTTTATTCCTAGAATTCTTTTTGAAATAAAAAATAACTTTCTTCAGACAAGAACTATTATCAATTTCCTGCAAAATCCCACGGCGACCAATCCCGTATCTTTTAAGGGGGCTTTTTTTGATCGATTAATTTTATTCAACAACTACTTCCAGCAAGTATTTAATTTTCCTCTTTTAGCTCTCCTGCTTTTGGCTATTTTTATGCTAGGTTTTTTAATAACAATAAAAAACAGCGTCAACAATAGAAACATTTTTCATATTCTCATTTCTCAAATGGTTTTATTGTTTTTAATTTCTCTCCTTCAAAAGAATAATTTCTTTTGGTCAAACTATTTTGAAGGAATCCAATATATCTTTCTGTTTATAGTTTTAATTTCATTAAAATTTATAAAAAAAATAAAATCGTTTGAGTTTCTGACATCTATATTAATAATTATATTCGCGTCAATATTACTTTTTGATTTTACAAAGTCTTTTTCTATTAAAAACAATCCTCCGTTTATCGGCTTACGGGCAAATATATATACTGTAAAAAATCTCTATCTACAAGCAGGGAATAGTGATTTTTGCGTCAGGATTTATACACCTCCTGTAATTCCTTATACTTATAGATATCTTTTTGACTATTATTCTCAATCGAAGCATCTCAAAAAACCTACCGAGTCTTATGTTAAAAATCAATGTTGGTATATCATTGAGCGCGAGCCTTACGCATTTAGAGTGGAAAAGTGGCGGAGGGAAAACATCCCGGCCGGAGCTAAAATGGTGAAAAAAGAAGTAATAAGCGATAATGTACATATAGAACTATGGCAGGAAAAAGTCCAGATACAACCATAACCGTCGCCATCACAACTTACAATGAAGAGCGAAACGTCAAAGCCTGCATTGAAAGTGCGCTGATTTTGACAAAAGATATTATTCTTATAGATACCGAAAGTAAAGATCAAACAGTTCAAGTCGCAGAAAAACTGGGAGCAAAAGTCTACTCGTTTTCTTACTCAAAATACGTGGAGCCTTCTCGCGAATTCTCCCTAAAAAAAGCTCCTGGGGATTGGATTTTTATTCTTGACGCAGATGAAAGGATGACTATGGAACTAGCTAAAGAAATAAGAGAACGATTAGCCAGTAAAGAAGATTTCTCACATTATTCTATATTGCGAAAAAATATTTTCGGCCGGAAGAAATGGTTGAAATACGGAGGATGGTGGCCGGACTCTCAAATTCGTCTCATTAAGAAAAATGCTTTTGTCTCATGGTCAAAACGAATTCACTCAACTCCTGTGGTCAAAGGCCAACAAGGTCAATTAAAACAACCGCTCCTGCATTATTTCCACGGTGATTTTGAGACAATGGTCAGTAAAACTACTCTTTTTGAAAATATCGAATCAGATTTACTTTTAAAGGCAGAAAAGCCTGCAACAACACCGATTTTTTTTAGAAAATATTTTGGCGAGCTATATCGTCGCTTGATCAGGCGTGTTGGATTTTTAGACGGCCCAATTGGTATAATTGAAGCTGTATATCAAGCTTTCTCAAAGACTATAACCTATCTATATCTATATGAAAAGAAAAAAAGCCGCTCTATATAATCCCTACCTTGACACATTGGGTGGCGGTGAAAAATATATTCTCTCCATACTCAAAGTTCTGGAAGATGAAGGGTATTCCTTAGATATATTTTGGAATGAGAATCTCCAGGATGACTTTAAGGTTAAATTCAATCTCTCATTTGACTACCGCATAAATTTTGTTCCAAATATTTTTGCCAATAAACTCGGTCTGATAAAAAAATTGATTCGCCTCAAAAAATACGATTATTTTTTCTATGTCACTGACGGCAGTTATTTCTTCTCCTCGGCAAAAAAAAACTTTATTTACGCAATGATTCCTCAACCTTCTTTATATAAGAAAACACGGATTAATAAACTCAAGCTTGCCAATTATAAATTCATCACTCATTCTAAATTTACGCAAAAGCATCTTAGCAATTCAGAAATAGACTCAATTCTTTTATATCCATATTTAGATCAAGAATTTGTCTTAGCCGAACCCGTATCATTTCGAAAAGAAAAAATTATCCTTTCGGTTGGCAGATTCTTCAAGCATCTTCATGCGAAAAATCAAGATAAAATAATTAAAGGTTTTAAAGAGCTGAAAAAAACGGACAAATCGTTCAGAGACTATAAATTGATTCTGGCCGGAGGATTAAAACAGGAGGATATGTCTTACTTCAATCGTTTAAAAAAAATTGTTAAGAATGACAGGTCAATCTTGCTCAAACCCAATGTTACTTTTCATGAGCTTTACGATCTGTATAAAAGAGCCTCTTTTTATTGGCATTTTTCCGGATTAGGGGTGGATGAAAATACTCATCCTGAAGAAGTCGAACACCTTGGAATAACTCCTCTTGAGGGAATGTCTATGGGCTGTCTGACCTTTTGTGTAAATTCAGGCGGACCAAAAGAAAATATTCAGGATGGCAAAACCGGTTTTTTATTTGTTACCGAAAATGAGTTGTTCAAAAAGATGAAAATAATAATGAATAAACCACAGGATCAGACAAAAATTAGAAACAATGCGAAGGAATATATTCTGGATCACTTTGCTTTTACTAAGTTTAAAAAAAATGTAAGAGAACTCATCCTATGATTTCCGTCGTCATTCCAGTATATAAAAAAACCGAACTGTTCTTGAAAAATCTTAGACATAATCTACCCTTCCTGAAGGGCTATGAAATAATAGTGGTAAATGATGATCCTGAAATGAGCATCAAAAAAGAGCTGGCTGAGTTGTCGGTTATACTCATTGAAAACAAAAAAAACTTGGGTTTTGGCGGAGCTGTAAATATGGGAGTTAAAAAAACAGGCGAAAAATTCGTAATGTTGTTGAATAGCGATGTGATTCTAAACAATGATCGTTTCAAAACGACCCTCCAGCATTTCAGGAAAAATAAAAATTTGTTTGCTGTGAGTTTCGCTCAAAAAGAGAAAGGCGGCTCAATAGTTGGGAAAAATATTATCTTTTGGAAAAATGGTTTCCTACAACATAGGGCTTCCTCGAATCTCAAGCTGGGAATAAACGCCTGGGCCGAAGGCGGAGCCTGTCTCTTCGACAAAGAGAAATTCAATCGGTTGGGAGGGTTCGATGAGATCTATTCTCCTTTTTACTGGGAAGATATCGATCTTTCTTATCGCGCGTGGAAAAATGGATATGAAGTTTTGTTTGACCCAAAAATTCTCGTTGCGCATTTCCACGAATCGACAATAGGCAGTTACTTTTCTCCTGAAGAAATTAAAACGATCGCTTACCGAAATCAGTTTATTTTCATGTGGAAAAATATTACAGACTTCTCATATTTCTGGAAGCATCTCCTACTTTTGAAACTCAATCTTTTGATTCTGCTTTTAAAAGGTGATGTGCTGTTCACAAAGGGATATTTCTTGGCGCTGAAGAAAATATCACAAATTTTAAAGAGGCGAAGATTTGAAAAAAAATCTTCTAAATATTCTGATCAAAATATAATTGATAAATTCTATGAATAAAAAAACCCTTTTCATTCTGTTGCTACTTTGCCTTTTCTCCTTTTTTTTAAACTTACCCAGGAACAGTGATAATAGTTGTTTAACCGCTGACGAAGCTGCTCTTGGTTATAATACCTATTCGATTGCGCAAACCGGAAAGGATGAATATGCAACTTCGCTACCTCTTCGTCTGAAATCGTTCGGAGATTATAAAATGCCTCTTTATTCTTATTTTTCGATCCCCTTCGTAGACGCTTTTGGACTGAATGAAACTTCGACCCGGGCTTTAAACGATTTATTGGCGCTCCTTTTTCCGGCCGCTGTATTTTTCTTGGCTAAAAAACTTTTCGACAAAGATAGCGTTGCTCTTCTTTCCTCATTTTTAGTTGCAGCTTCTTTAGGACTCCACGTGCTGGGAAGACAAGCTCACGAATCATATCTTGCCGCGTTTCTGATTACGCTCGTTGCGTTGTGGTTTATTAAAGCAATCAAGCGCCCCACTAATCTCTCAATCTTCATCCTTTCCCTTTTATCTCTTCTTTCATTATTTTCCTATCAATCAAGCAGAATTTTTATTATTTTCTTTATAATGTTTGGCGCCGGATATTTATTTCACTCAAAAAATACTCCGCAAGGCAAAAAAGGTTCGAGACTTATTATCACTTCTCTTCTAGCGATTTTTGTTCTTTTCTCTCTAACTGATGTCATTTATAAGCCGGAAAGAGTGAAGAATTTGTTATTTTTTAATAATATTGGATTTTCGCTTAAAATTGACCAGTTTCGTGCGGAGCGAGGTAGCCGCCTGCTTTATAACAAACTGACAATTGGATTTAAAGATCTCACTTCCGAATACTCAAAATATTTTTCACCCCAATTTTTGATGATAAACGGAGATGGAAATCCCCGATTTGGATTTCCTGATATGGGAATTGTTACGCCAATTGAATATTTATTTCTTTTTATTGGCTTATATTTCTTATTTAGATATAAAGAGCGGTGGAGATTCTTTCTATTGGCTCTTCTTCTTATTTCACCCTTAACTGCCTCATTCACTTGGGCCGGTCTCTCGCTTTCCAGATCGCTGTTTTTTGTCATTCCCATATTAATCATTTCTTCGTATGGAGTTATTAAATTTTTTGCATCTTTAAGGAAAAATTACCGTGTTTTACTAATTGTATTCGCGGCGCTAGAATTATTCTTTCTTATATATTCATGGGACTTGTATCTAAATCATTATCTGAAAAGACCGATAACAATACGCGCCCTGCAATGTGGCAATAGAGAGTTGGCAGATTATGTAAGAACTTATTACAATCGCTTTGATAAATTTTACATCACCAAAAAAAACGGTCAGCCTTATATTTTTCTTCTTTTTTATCTAAAATATCCTCCTTCAATTTACCAAAGGCAGGCTCATCTTTCTCCACCTGATGAATACGGATTCGGTCAAGTCGAACAATTTGATAAGTTCGACTTTAACTTTAAATATGACCCCGCTTCCAAAAAGAGTGTCTTTATTGGTTATCCGGATGATTTTAATAATCTCGGAATAGACCAAAACAAGATTAAGAAAATTAAAGTCAACACTGAAGAAATATTCTGGATTTATGAAAATCCTTAAATGAAGAAATAAAGACTTAAAGTGTAGAGCGCATGAACTATTATCGGGGCGACAAGACTCTTTCTTCTTATGAACAAAAATGAAACTGCCAGACTCAAAACCAGATCTGATAGCACGATCTGCAATAACAACGATCCGGTCAATTGATTACTCGTGAATAAAATCGGCACATGAAGAAAGAAGAATAAAACGCTGGCAAAAAAAGACGAGGTGTAAATATTTCTTGACTGTTGATAGAGGCGTTTTAAAACAAATCCTCGAGAAAGAATCTCCTCTGAGATGCTTGTCGCTACCGCTATGAACCCAAAGTAAAATAGATTTTTTCCTCGAAATAGGTTATTAATATCAAAAACAAAGCTGTTCTGTTTAATAAATGTTCCTACAGCACCCGCAACAAAAAAAGTCAGTCCCAAGATTAGACCTATCGCTACTTCCTTCCAAATATTTTTTTTCTTTAGACTAACGCTTGAAAAAAAATTCTTTTTTTCAACTCTCTTGATAAAAAAATTCAGAGGAAGTAAGAAAATCAGTGGTTTAGCAATGAGTTCGTCAAACCAAAGAGGTAGATCTGTTTTAAATGTAACACGATATACGCTCCAGAGAATAAGAACAATAGCCCAAACGTTTAAAACCTTTTCTATGTAGGTTGAGCCCTCTTTTGTGCGCATCCTACCTAACTTTACAAAATGAGAGAACTCAAATCAAGTAGTTCTTACACACCTTTAATCAGTTCGTGTATTCGCACTTTCAATACTCGTGAAATCTTATTGAGAACTTTCATACTGGGATTGGCTTTACCCTCTTCTATCCTAGCTAGATAAGTTCTGTCCACATCAGAAAGCAGTGAGAGCTGCTCTTGAGATAATTTATTTTTCTTTCTTGCGCTAATTAATCGCTCTCCCAATCTCTTATAGAAGAAATTTCCCCGCATACAAAAAAAGTAGTGGAAGCCACGACATATGTCATCGGACTATATGCTACAAAATAATAGTTTTAGATTGTCAGTGGAAGATTTTTTGACTGATAGACGAAGTGCTTTATTCAAGGAAGTCTCGGAGTCGGCGGGCACGGGTGGGATGTTTTAGTTTGCGGATTGCTTTAGCTTCAATCTGCCTGATTCTCTCTCTGGTTACCTTAAATTCTCTACCCACTTCTTCAAGCGTTTTGGGTTTAGAATCTTCCAGCCCAAACCTCATCATCAAAACTTTTTTTTCTCGTGGCGATAGAGTTTCAAGCACCTTATTCAAAGCGTCTTTCAGGAGTTCTTTAGAAACTTTGTCATAAAGAGTGGGTTGATTTCGATCTGCAATAAATTGTTCTAGAGTTGTCTCCTTATCATCACCTATAGGAGTTGATAGAGATTTCGGCTGCTGGGATATCCTCATCAAATTCTCCACTTCATCAATTGTCAGTTCCATCTCTTTGGCGATCTCTTTGGTCTTTGGCTCTCTTCCTAACTTTTGAGTCAGTCGCCGTTGCGTCTTATAAAATCTATTGATTTGATCAACCATATGGACAGGAATTCTTATCGTTCTTGATTGATCGGCAATAGCGCGAGTAATCGCTTGTCTAATCCACCAAGTTGCATAAGTTGAGAATTTATAACCTCGTCTCCAGTCATATTTCTCAACACCTCGGATAAGCCCCTTGTTTCCTTCCTGAATCAGATCAAGAAAAGATAACCTTCTCCCTAAATATTTTTTGGCAATTGAAACAACTAATCGAAGATTTGCCTTAATGAGCTTTTCTTTCGCCTTCATGTCGTTTTTCTCGTATTTTTTTGCCAGATCCACCTCTTGCTCAAAGGTGAGCAGTGGAGTCTTGCCTATTTCTTTGAGATATTTTTTTATCGGATCAAGAGACTCACCATGTCTGGATGAGATGAGTTGTTTTATCTCCCGCTCCATTTCCTCTGCAGACTTCTTTGCGTCTTCTTCTTCTCGAGTAGAAACTGTTTCAAAAATATCTATTCCTTTTTTAAGGGCTTTGTTAAAAAACTCATCAATCTTTTCTAAATGTTTCTCTGGCTCTGGATAGACCAAAAAAATATCGTCCTGCACTACAAACCCGTCGTCTTCTCCTTGCTTTATAAGATCATCGAGAGATTTTGGCAATTTTTGCTTACTCATAAGTCGGAATGCGTATATTTTATAACGAAAGCAGGTTTTTTTCTACCTCTTTTAGCTCAGTGCCCATGCTTCTAAGTAGCTCGTCTTCTTTAGAAGTAGGTGTTTCTTTTGCAGCCATCAAATTTTTTATCTGTCGCTTGAGTGAATTTTTTTTGATCTCGAAGAGAAGTTTTTTCAAATCAACCTGTTCTAACTCAACATCGTAACTGGCATATAAATACAACTCATCAAACACTGATTGCAATTCTGAATCAAGACTGTGGGAAAATTCCTTTACCTTAAACTTCTGACTATGTTTTTTTTCAAACTCCATCAACTGTTTAACTATCTTTATAACTGACTCCTGTGAAAAATCTTCAGGTTTGACTATATTGAAAACTTTATCTGCGATCTGATAAGAATTCTGACTTTGAAACAACATGCTTAAAACATATTTCTGTATATTTGTCTCCCTACCTGCATCGATATCGCTTTTAGGTTTAGCTTTAAAAAACTGTCCTTGACGTCGCTTCTGCTTCAATCTTCTGATCAACTCCATAATGCTTGATTCACTCACATCCAGTAATTCGGCCACCTTTTTGATGTAATGGGACCGGACAATAGGATTAGCTATCTTTTCGATATAAGGAATGACCTCGTCTCCGATCTTCTTTTTATTAAATGGATCGTCTCCGGAATATTTCTTTTGGGCAAGCTCGATAATAAAATCGTAAATGGGAGTGGGTTTTTTAATAGCTTTTTTAAACAGATCTGGATCTTTACGGATTGCTTCATCCGGATCTTTGGCAAAGTCAAGATGGACCACTTCTATTTCAAAATCCATATTTTCTGCTTCATCTATTCCTCTTTTTATGGCATCTTCGCCGCTATTGTCAGCATCAAGAGCGAGAGTGACACGATTGGTGTACCGTTTCAAGAGCATCAACTGTTCTTTAGTGACGGCTGAACCTTTGATGGCAACTATATTTTCAATTCCCTGCTGATAGGGAGAAATAACGTCAAACTCTCCCTCTACCAACACCACATTCTTCTCTTTTTTAATTGCTTCTTTAGCCAGATTAATACCATATAAGCTTTCTCTTTTGTGATAAAGCGTTGTTTCCGGCGTGTTGATATATTTGGCAGCTTTTTCCTGCTCGTCCAAACTTCTACCGGAGAAGCCGATCGTATTACCACGATTATCCTTGATGGGGAACATCAATCTGCCACGAAAGCGATCATAGTAGCTACCCCTTTCCCCTCTTACTACCAAACCTGCGTCCAACAACTCACTCATCTCAAATTTCTTTTTTTTAATGTATGAGAGGAGTGAATCCCACGAAGAGGGAGCATATCCCAATTGAAAAGTTTCAATGATTTTTGGGTTAATCTGGCGAGCTTTCAGATAATCAAGCGCTCTTTTCCCGAATTTGGTTTTGTGCAGAATATAATTGAAGTATTCGGTCGCAAAATGGTTAATCTGCATTAATCTCTCTTTTTTGTTCCAGATCTTATCTTCAAAATCCAAACGCTGGATCTTGATCCCGGCTTTCTCAGCCAGCTCTCTCAGTGCCTCGATGAAAGTGATGTTTTCCCATTTCATCAGAAATTTGATGACGTCTCCGCCCTCACCACAGGAGCCGAAACAATGCCAGATCTGTCTTTCGGGCGAGATGACAAACGAAGGAGTTTTTTCCTGATGAAAAGGACACAGAGCCTTAAAGTTGCGGCCGGCCTTATGTAAAGTAATGAAAGAACCGATAAAATCGACTATATCTATCTTTTTTTTTATCTCTTCAACCGTATTATTCATCCCCACTATTCTACCACCAGTTGCTTTCTATAGTATGATATATTTATAATGAGGATAGATGTTGTACGTATTTCTTGAGAAAAAAAACATAAAGCTTCTTCTGCTTAAAAAAACGATGATGGGTCAGTTTGAAGCTAGTTTTTTTGAAAAAAAGCACGAAATTGACTTTTTAAGCGATGGTCGAGTTACCAATGTTGATCTTCTCGCCTCCGCGCTTAAAGAAGGCGTTACGAGCTTGAATATGGCTCAGGAAAAACAGGTATTCCTGATTCTTCCACAAGAAAGCTTTGTTTTTCTGAAGGCTGACGTACCTACTGATATTGCTCCATCGGCCGTAACTTCTTTCATTCAAGATAAGGCAAGAACCTCTTTATCCGTTGATCTTGACAACTATTTTTACGACTACTTTTTGAAAGAGGTCGATCAGCACAGACAGGTGACTTTTTATGCCGTCGAATCAGACAGATTGGAGAAATATTTTGAGGCGTTTAATCTCCTTGGACTGAAAATCGTTTCTCTTCTGCCTGAAAGTCTGGCGCTATTTAAACTATTTGAGAAAACTTTGCGACCAGAGAAAAAAGAAAATATATTATATGTTTCTTACTCAAAAGACGAACTATCAAGCTATCTTTATGATTCCGGCGGTCTCTACTCTGATGAGAAATGGATGAAACAACTCGATTCGGCAGAAACTCTTCCACAGATTCTTAAAACAAGAGGGGAAGAACTCGAACAAAAAGGAACAAAACTCAATAGAATTATTCTGACAGGTGACCAGTCAGAAAAAATCCGGCAAGACACTTTTACCAAAGAAGTTGGCGTCTGGACAAATCTTCTCAAACGAATTATTCCGGATTTCTATCAGGAACATTTGAAACTTATCGTAGTGCAATCTGGTTCTCCTTTCCCGATCTTGGCTTATGATGTTTGTTTCGGAGCGTTTGTATTTTCGCAGGAAAATAAGGGCTTTCATATTCTTAAAAACCCCTTTAAATTAAAAGGGTCCAAGATATCCCTGTCTCTGTCAGGACTACCGATATTCAGAAAAGAGGTTCTGATCTTCATTGTTTCTTCAGTTCTTTCTTTTGCTGTTTTTGTCGGACTTTCGCGTGTAAATTGGTCGGGAGTCAAAATTCCCGCTCTGCCTTCAAATATTGGTCAAACCAACAAGCCGACGGCAACTCCAAAGCCCGTCACACCAACTCCTACGCCGAGCTTCAAAAAAGAGACGCTTAAAATCAAAGTCTTGAACGGATCAGGAACAGCAGGTAAAGCTACCGAAGTAAGAGATCTATTGAAGAATAAAAGTTATCAGGAAATTGTGACAGGCAACGCTGATAATTATGACTTTACTCAAACAGTCATTCAGGTGAAGAAGTCTTTAGCCGATGCAGGAAAAGCAGTAGCCAATGACCTGAAAGATTCTGTCTCTTCTCCCAAGATCGACGCTACTTTAAGCGAGAAGGACACCTCAGACGTCATCATCACCATCGGCGCCGACCTCAAGTAAACAATCTACTATATAATACTCCCTATGGAAGAAGAGCTCAGAAGAAGTCTGCAAAATGTTTTGGATAAGATGAACCTCAAGGATAAAAAGGAGGAAGTCGTTGAATTGGAAAAACAGACCTATGATGCCGAATTCTGGAAAGATACTAAAAAGTCAGGAGAGGTGATGAAAAAGATCAATGATCTCAAAAAAGAGATCGATGATATTGAAATGATGCAGCTTCTGTTTGAAGAAAAAAATTATGAAGAAGCCGGAAAATTGATCAAGAGATACGAAACCCTGCTTTTTCTTTCCGAGCCTTATGATAAGGAGGACGCTATACTCTCCATCCATGCAGGCCAAGGAGGCACTGAAGCTATGGACTGGGCAGAAATGCTCTATCGCATGTATACGCGCTATTTTGAGCAGAAAAACTGGACATTTGAAGAAGTCTACCGAGTCGCAGGCGAGGAAGCAGGTATCAAGACTGTTACTGTCCATGTCCACGGTAAATACGCATACGGCTATCTCAAAGCCGAGGCTGGCGTACACAGGCTTGTGCGGCAATCTCCTTTCAACGCCGATAAGCTGCGGCAAACCTCCTTTGCCTTGGTCGAGGTCCTGCCTGCAATCGAGGATAAGACTGTACAGATTAAGGAAGACGATCTTGAGTGGCAGTTTTTCCGTTCAGGCGGTCACGGTGGCCAAAACGTAAATAAGGTCTCCACTGCAGTCCGCCTGACCCACAAACCGACAGGAATCGTTGTCACCTGTCAGACCGAAAGACAACAGGGACAAAACCGTGAAAACGCCCTCAAACTTCTGCGGGCGAAACTGTGGCAGATCGAAGAAGAAAATAAACAAAAAACTTTAAGCGGGATGAAAAAAGAGAAGATCGCAGGCTGGGGCAGACAGATCCGCTCCTATGTGCTCCACCCATATAAACTGATCAAGGACTTAAGAACAAACTACGAGAGTTCCCACGTCGATGAAATACTCGATGGCGGCCTGGAAGGCTTCATCGAAGCCTATTTGAAAATGCAGGTCAAATAGTGGCTGGTTGACTTGTAATTTTTCCCGGTCGGTGCTATCCTTAAAATATGGAAAAAAACCAATCCAAAGTGAAACCTCTTGATTGGACAAAAAAAGCTAATGGAATTTCTTATCCTGTATTTTTTGTAATCCTAATTGTAATTTTACTAGTTGGAGTCGGTGGTGGTTACCTCATAAGTGCATACGGACCAAAATCTACCTCCACCTCGGCCACTAATAATAAACAAGGTTCTGTCAAAGGAGTCGGGATTGCCGACAAAAAAGAGTTTCCTGATCAAGTCGAGGGCACGCTCAAAGAAGGAGGAATTGATGGCGAAGGTAATTTTCATCTGGAACGTAAGGGTGGCAAATCGCAAAACGTTTATCTTACCTCAAGCACAGTCGACCTCACAAAGTTCATAGGCAAAAAAGTAAGAGTCTGGGGAAAAACTTTCGCAGGAGATAAGGCAGGCTGGCTAATGGATGTGGGATTTGTTGAAAATTTATAAAACTCCTTTTCTCATGATAAAGTTTGACGCCGTAAATAAAAAATTCCCATTGGGAAATCTAGCACTCAAAGATGTTTCTTTTGAAGTTGCAGAAAATGAATTTGTTTTTTTAGTCGGCCCCTCAGGCGCAGGTAAAACTACAATACTCAAACTGATAATGCGACAGTATGAGCCTTCCTCCGGAACGGTCTTGGTCGATAACTTCAATCTCTCGTCAAAAGATTTTAATCAAGTCGAGAACTTGAGAAGAAGACTCGGCGTTGTTTTTCAGGATTTTAAAGTGTTGACGGATAAAAACGTTTACGAGAACATCGCTCTTAGTCTTCAAGTTATGGGAATGGATCAAGGACGAATTAACAAAGAAATACGCGAAGCTCTTGAACTTGTGGGATTGAATGGTAAAGAAAAGTTTTTTCCTGCGCAACTTTCCGCTGGAGAGCTACAACGAGTTGCGATTGCCCGCGCCATAGTCGGAGACCGCGAATTTATACTTGCGGATGAACCGACCGGAAATCTAGATCCCAAAACTGCCTGGGAAATTATGAAGATTTTTAAAAAACTTGAAGGTGACAAAACGATTCTCTTCGCGACTCATAACTCTGATATCGTAAATAGTCTGCAAAAAAGAGTTCTTGTCCTGAACGACGGAAAGTTGATCAAAGATGTTAAGAAGGGAGGGTACGAAGCATGAGTGAAATCTGGACTTCTATCCGAAGAACGCCTTATCAGTCGCTCGCCTCGTTTCTTATTCTTTTTTTCACGCTTTTCCTGAGTCTTTTTTTCTTCAATCTGACTTCTTTTTTCAACGGTATGCTTTCTTACGTGGAGACTAAACCTCAAGTAACCGTCTACTTCCAAAATCAGACCAAAGAAGATGATATTTTTAAAATTCGCGATTCGATGGTTTCGTCGGGAAAGGTTTTGTCGGTGAAATACATTTCCAAACAGGATGCTCTGAAAATATATCGAGACCTGAATAAGAACAATCCCCTGTTACTCGAGATGGTGACTGCCGATATTCTGCCTGCTTCGCTTGAGGTTTACGCCAAACAACCCGAGTTCTTGACCGAAATTGCCGCATACCTCAACAAACAGCCCGGAGTGGATGAGGTTGTTTTCCAAAAAGACATCGTCGAAAAATTGCTTTCGCTCACCAATACTCTGCGGCGGCTTTCTCTTTTCATTATGATTTTCCTGCTGATTATTGCCTTTATTGTCTTGATGACGACGACTGCTTTCAAGATTGCCTTGAAGAAAGATGAGATAGAGCTCTTGCGATTATTGGGTGCATCAACTTCTTATATCAGGAAGCCTTTCCTCGTCGAGGGTATGCTGTTTGGCGTTGCGAGCGGGTCGCTGGCTTTCGCTCTTTTTTACTTGATTTTCCTTTATTTTTATCCTTTCTTGAGTTCTTATTTGGCAGGGATTCCCAGTCTTTCCTTTTATAATCTCGGCTCGCTCAACCTATATGTTTGGCCTCCCAGCGTACAGTTTATCGTGGCTACCTATATTATTGTAGTTTTGTTTGGATCTTTGATAGGATTTGTGGGAAATTATTTTTCAACCTCAAAATATATTAAATGAAAGATGAAAATTTTAAAAAATCTAATTCTGGTTTCGGTTCTCTTTCTCGCTCTCTCTCTTCTATCGCCTAAAACTTTCTCTGCCGACTGTCAGCCAGGATTCACCTACAGTAATCAAGATGAATTAAACCAAATCGTTTCCAGCTGTCAACAAAAAGTAAGTAGTCTGCAACAACAGGCCTCTTCTCTTTCCTCGGAAATTCAGCTTTTTGATACAAAGATTTATCTCACAACTCTGCAAATTCAAGAAACAGAAAATAAAATCCAGAAAACTCAGGGAGAAATTGAAACTCTTGGCGGTAAAATAAATAATTTAAATTCCTCTCTTGATCATTTGAGTAAAGTTCTTCTGGAAAAAATAGTTGAGGGGTATAAAAAAAGAGAGACGCCACTGCTTGAAATCTTCCTGGACTCTAATAATGCTTCTGTCCTATTTAACAACTTAAAGTACGCAAAGAAAACAGAACAAAATGATCAGCATGTTGCTTTTCAACTTCAGCAAGCAAAAACTAACTTCGAACAGCAAAAAAATTTGAGAGAACAAAAAAAAGTAGAACTGGACCAACTAACTCAAACGCTAAACCGGCAAAAAACAGATCTCAAAAATCAACAGGGTTCCAAAAAAACTCTTCTTGCAGATACCCAAAACAGTGAAACGGCCTATCAGAGTTTGCTTGCCCGCGCGAAATCCGAACTTGCAGGATTCAAAGCGTTTACGACTGCAGCAGGAGGAGGACTTACCAGTTTTGGGGGAGGGAGTAACGGTTGGTACTACACGCAGCGTGATCCCTCGTGGGGTAATATGACTCTGGGTAATTCTCCCTACTCCGTATGGGAGGCCGGGTGCGCGGTAACTTCTGTTGCAATGGTCTGCAAAAGCTATGGTCAAGGTACGACCCCCGCATCAATTGCCAGTGACACGAATAATTTTTTCTACGGGGATTTGAAAAATAGCTCCTTTAGTTGCGGCGGGAAATCAAGCGAATGGACATCGACTTCTCAAGACAATGTCCGCTCTTTCGTAAAAGACCGCAATATTCCGGTTATCTTGCGTCTGACTGCACCAAGTGTTTCAGGACTTCATTTCGTTGTAGCTTTCAAGTCTGATGGAGATGATTTCATCATTCATGATCCATACTACGGCCCAGATAAAAAATTCTCTGAACGATATAATTGGGGTCAAGTAACAACTGCCATAGCTATTCATTGAGTTTTGTTGCTTATAATCCGTTGATTCTGTTTTGATTTTCCCCTATTGTTCTCTTCCTATGAAAAAAGTCCTTGTTATTTTGCTCATACTTTTCTTCAGTGGAAAAGTTTATGCGGAAAACAAAGTGCTCATCAATGAGTTCACTATCGAACCCTCGCAGTCTGTAGAACTTATAAATAATAGCAGTGAAATGGTTGATATTTCCAACTGGTATATCGACGATAGCGGAGGAGCAACTTATTTCACAATTCCTGCAAATACTATTCTCTATCCCAATTCTTGCTTAGTCTTTTCCTCTGATTTTAATCTGAACAAGTCCTCGGCCGACACTTTGAGACTGTTTGATAATACTGCAGTCCCAACAGTTGCTTCGTCAAAACTGATCGATTCTTTTTCCTATAATTCCAGCCCGGGAACAGGAATGTCTTTTCTGAGACTACCCGATAAAAGTTCCACTTGGACATCCGCGACGTCGTCTCTTGGAAAATTAAATCAGACAGGAGAAAATTGTTTAGTTCTCCCGACCGCAACCCCCACACCAACTTCTGCGCCAACAAAGGACCCTACGACAGCGCCTTCAATTTCTTATGAAAATATTTTCATCTCTGAGGTGATGGTCGCACCGGACACAGGCGATCGGGAATGGGTCGAGTTTTATAACCGCAACGATTTTGACGTCTCCTTGCAAAACTGGTACATAGACGATGAGGAAAACTCGGGCGCCAGTCCCAAATCTTTCTCCCTCACCATACCCGCAAAAGGTTATAGCAGCCTCGAACTCTCCGCATCAGTATTCAATAACGATGGCGACAGCGTGCGGCTTTTGGATGGCCAAAAGCTGCCCAAAGACAGCCTCGAATATACCTCAAGCGTCAAAGGAAAAACCTTGGGCAGAGTCTCCTTTGAAGATGACAAATTTTGTGCCCAAGAGCCGACCAAAGGGCAGGTGAACGGCAGTTGTCTCGAATATCCCACACCCACCAGGGAAGCGACCCAAGCTAGTACATCGATTACGCCCACACCCAAGACTGCAAAACAGAATTCAGCCTCAAAGCCCTCACCCTCACAATCAGCTAAAAGCACCCTACAGCCCACTACCGGTGGTGTGCCAGACCCCACAGGTAGCGTCTTGGGAACCAATGATTCGTTCTCTTCTCTAACTCCCCAATCATACTCAACCCCAGTCAAACCTCTTTCTTTTCTTTCTTTCTCCTACTCGCTTTTGACTATAGTCTCGATTTTGCTTAAAATGAAATTCAATGTCTAAAAAGCTCCGATACTGGTTCCCTCCCTTGATCTGGATGGGAACCATTTTCTACTTTTCCTCCTATCCGCGAGTTTCAATCACTGGAAATTCTTTTTATGCCTTTATAATTTTCAAAACATTGCATGTGATCGAATATGGAATTCTCTATTTTTTACTTTTCCGCGCATTTTATTCGCTTGAAGAGAAAAAACTCCCTCTCAAGTACAAATTTATTTTTACTTTTTTGATTGCGATTCTCTATGCGCTTTCCGATGAAATCCACCAAACTTTTATTCCCACAAGAGAGGGCAGATTGAGAGATGCTTTTATCGACACTACAGGTATGTTTTTAATGTATATTTATATTAGGAGCAATCTCAACAAGCTAAAAAAATATATTCTATGAATAAGGTCAAGGAATTAATCGGACACTTTTTTGTTCCCACTGAAAAAAATAATCTGCGGGCTAAAGCTCTTCACGATGATTTTTTGACTTTTTATCTGCTTATTGCTCTGGTTATGGTTTTCCTGGTTAAAGGACCTTTTGGCAACTTCCGAAATGTTTTGGGCTATGCCACCGATATCAATATTCCCAAACTCTATCAGCTCACCAACGAGGAACGACAGAAAAATAATCTACCACAGCTTACTTATAACGATGAACTTGCTCAGGCCGCTTCTAAGAAAGCTCAAGATATGTTTGCTAAAAACTATTGGGCGCATTATGCTCCTGATGGAACTACTCCCTGGAATTTCATTCTGGCGTCCGGCTATCAATATGAGTATGCAGGAGAAAATCTGGCTAAAAATTTCCTATTCACACAGAATGTTGTTGACGCTTGGATGGCCTCATCTTCTCATCGTGAGAATATTCTTCGTGGAGATTTTACCGACGTTGGATTTGCGGTGGTTAGCGGTGTATTAAACGGCGAACAAACGACATTGGTTGTCCAAATGTTTGGTAAACCGGTGAAAGCAGTCGCTCGGGCTTTACCGCAGACTCTGGAAACTCCTGCTCCTGGCGAAACCAAAGAGGCAACCCCATCAACCAATGCTGTTATCCCCCCAAACGGCATTGTTCTTGCCCAACAACAAATCAAACCGAAAATCAATCTTTTCAATATTTCTTTTAATACAACTTTTGTCTTCCTTTCTTTGCTGATGATTGTTTTGGCAACGGATTTCTATTTTGCCTCTAAATTCCATGTCATTCGCTTTCACAGCAAAAATATTGCGAACTTCATTTTTCTGTTTACAATTTTTCTGGGGTTGTTATTGTTCTTGACCAAGGGAGTCATTTTATAAACTATGGCTAAACTATTTAGATTGCTGAAAAAAGAACTTCAAACTTCATCCTTGGAATATTTACTTCTTTTTACAGGGAGTGTTCTGTTTTTGCTTCTTCTTAAGATCTTTCAAGGGCAACGCTTGTTGAGTTTTGCGGTGATTTTATCTTTTGTCTCACTATACATCATCTGGGGTTTCTTACACCATGCGGCTGAAAGAACGCTCAACCTGAAAAGTATGATAGAATATATCTTTATTGGCCTGACAATACTTTTACTCTTAACTGTAGTATTTTCTATTTGATTATGAAGGGATTAATTCTGGCTGGTGGCTTGGCTACGCGTCTTCGCCCACTCACCTGGGTAACTAACAAACATCTTCTACCAGTATATGACAAGCCGATGATTTATTATCCGATTGAATCTATGGTCAAAGCGGGAATCAAAGAAGTTTTGCTTTCGAGTTCTCCCGATCATTCTGGCCAATTCACCAATCTCCTCAAAGACGGCAAAGAGTTCGGACTTAAGTTGTATTATACTGTCCAACAAAAACCGGGAGGCATTGCGGAAGGAATAAGTCTGGCTGAAGAATTTGCCGCGGGTAAAAAACTGCTGGTAATTCTTGGAGATAATATTTTCAATTACGATCTGGGGCCAGCTGCCCAACGTCTTGCCAAAAAGGGTAAAGGAGCAGTTGTCTTTGGGATAAAAATGCCCACAATGGAATCCAAGCATTACGGTGTGATTGAAATGGATGAGAATAATAAAGTTCTTTCTATCGAAGAAAAGCCAGAAAACCCGAAATCAGATATTGTCCAGACCGGAGTGTATATGTATGACGAACGAGTCTTTGATTTTATTCGCAAACAAAAACCTTCGGCCCGAGGAGAGATGGAAGTGACCGACTTAAACAATTTTTACCTTAAAGATGGAACTCTTGAATGCGAGCTTCTCGATTGGTGGATAGACGCAGGCACATCCCACGACGAGCTACTTCGCGCCAACAATCTCGTAGCGGAAAAAGTCCGCGCAGGGAAATTCTAAGCCCTTGCAATTTCCCCACTTTTGCTCCACAATAAATTTATGGATACGACTCAACTCTTACTCTCAACAACTCTTATCGTAACCACGATTTTTTTGATTATAGTCGGAATCCAACTCTTTTTTGTCTTGCGGGATATCAGGAAAAGCCTCAACAAGGTTAATGAAATCATTGAGGGATTTGAAAAAGTTGGATCAGGCATGGAACACGGATGGCAAGAAGTATTGGGATTTTTTGGCGGACTCAAAAGTTTTTTCAGAGTCTTAGACGTTATTCATCGTAAAAAAAATGGACGGCATAAACAAGCATAAAACATCCAATCTCTGGTTTGGTTTTGCGCTGGGAATGACCGCCAGCGGCGTAATCATATACCTATTGGGAACGAGCAAGGGAAGAGAGAGATTGAAAAAACTGATTGATTTTGCAGAAAATACAAATATTGAAGAATATATCGAAGGTCTTGTCGATAAGCTGGATGACAGAGTTGAAAAAACCAATGGAATTAATTCCGGAATGGATAATTTGATCGATAAAATCCAGTCTTTTTCCTCACACGATAAAAAAAGCAGGCGCTTCTTGGCTAAATAAGCTAAATACTGTTGACATTCTACCTCATATAAGGTATATTAATTAAACATTTTTAACAAATCCCCCGTATTGGGGGAGTTTTGTTTGTAGCCACAAAGTCCCCAATGCCTAAACGATCCAACAAATTCAGCCAGACAAGAGACGCCCAGGACAGTTCTCAAAAAGAACTTCTGTTGGGTAAAAAAGAACCTAAACTTGAAGAGCTCGATTTGATTGAAGTCCAAAAAAACTCCTGGGATAACTTCCTGAAAGTTTCGCTGAAAGAAATTCTTGATGAATTTTTTCCTATCGATGACTACACTGGTAAAAAATTCACTCTTTTTTTTGATGGCATTTTTTTTGGTGAAACCCGTCATCCCCTACCCCTATGTCTTGCCAAAAAACTCACTTACGATGTCCCGGTTTATCTCAAACTAAGACTTTTAAATAAAAGGACAAATAACGAGAAAAGACAGGATGTCTATTTCTTCAATCTCCCTAAGATGACTGACCGCGGAACCTTTATCATCAACGGAGTCGAAAGAGTCGTCATCAATCAACTGGTCCGCGCCCCCGGAGTTTATTTCACAGCAGAAATCGATAAATCTACAGGATTGACTCTTTATAACGCTGAAATCAGACCATATATCGGTGCATGGTTGGACGTCACCATCAATAAAAATAATCTTATTGAAATAAAAGTCAACAAAAAAAGAAAGTTCTTGGCGAGCGTTCTGATAAAGACTTTTGAAGGCGATTCTAAAAATGATATTCTACAGGAATTTAAAGATCTCGATCCTGCTTTGGTTGAAAAGTTTATCCTGCCAACTTTAAACAAGGATCAAACCCAGTCTAAAGACGAAGCCGTCCTGGAAATTTACCGAAAAGTAAAACCAGGCGAACCTCTGATTTTAGATAATGCACGCGAAACCATAAATAATCTTCTTTTCAATCCTCGAAGATACTCCCTAAACGATGTGGGAAGATATAAGATAAATAAAAAACTCGGCGTTGATCTTGAAATTAAAAAAGAAAATTATCTGCTCACTAAAAAAGACGTTATTCAGACAATTAAGTATCTCGCTAATATAACAATTGATAAGGGAAGTTTCGATGATATTGATCACCTGGGAAACCGAAGATTGAGAACTGTCGGCGAACTTGTAGGGATGTATGGAATTCGCGTCGGAATGGTCCGAGCGGAACGAGAGATTAAAGAACGAATGAGTTTGATTACGGGAGAAACCTCAGTCAGTCCTTCTCAAATTGTCAACTCCAAACCTTTAACCGTTGCCTTAAATTCTTTTTTCAGAACCAGTCAACTTTCAACTATTGTCGACCAGACCAATCCCCTCTCAGAACTGGATAATTTACGCAGAATAACAGTCGGCGGTCCGGGAGGAATTGAAAAAGAGAGAGCTTCATTCTCCATTCGCGATATCTCCTCATCACAGTATGGAAGAATTTGCCCGATTCGATCTCCAGAAGGACCAAACATCGGAGTCGTAACTTATATGGCTATCTACGGAAGAGTTAATAAATATAATTTCCTGGAAACTCCTTATCGAAAAATTGAAAAAACTAAAAAAGGCAGCAAAATCGAGGCTAAGGTTACCGATAAGATCGTCTATCTTCAAGCAGACGACGAAGAACAATATTACATTACCTCTGATACTGTAAATATTAACGATAAGGGAATAATCGAGAATAAATATATCGTGGCCCGACATCAAGGAGAGATCGTAGAGGTAGACACTGAAAAGGTGGACTTTATTGACGTTTCACCCAGACAAGTAGTCGGTGTCGCAGCCTCACTCATTCCATTTTTACAGAATAATGATGCCAGCCGAGCTCTGATGGGAACTCACATGCAGTGTCAAGCCGTGCCATTGATCAAACCTGACTCACCTGTTGTTGGTACAGGGTTTGAGAAGAAAGTCGCTTCAGCTCTGAACAGAACTGTTTTTGCTCCCGAGGACGGTACAGTAAGTTATATCGATGGAGAAAAAGTTGTCTTCACAGGAAAAAGCAGCAAAAAATATCAATACGATCTCGAAAGATTTATCAAAACAAATAAAGATGTTGTTTTTGATCAGAAACCAAGAGTCGAACCAAAACAAAAAGTTAAAAAGGGAGAAATACTGATCGATGGTCCTGCAACAGAAAACGGCAAACTTGCGCTGGGACAAAATCTGGTCATCGCCTACACTTCATTAAACGGTCTGGGATACGAAGATGGTTTTGTCATCTCCGAAAGATTGGCTAAAGAAGATGTTCTGACATCTATTTCAAGTGAAGAGTTTACAGCCGATTTGGTTGATACGAAACTTGGACCTGAGGAGTTGACGCGAGATATTCCCAACGTTCGCGAGGAAGTTCTACAGAATCTTGATAAAGATGGTCTGATTCTGATTGGAACAGAGGTTCGAGGTGGAGATATTTTGATCGGAAAAGTTGCTCCTAAAGGAGAAAAAGAGCTTTCGGCCGAAGAACGCCTGTTACGGGCTATTTTTGGTGAGAAAGCCAAAGACGTGAAAGACACCTCTCTACGACTTCCTTACGGTAAAAAGGGAGTGGTTGTCGATATCCAGACAATTGATTCCAAAAAAGATCCCAACGAGCTTGAACCCAGCATCATCAAACGCATGTTGGTTACCACAGCTCAGTTGAGAAAGATATCGGTTGGAGATAAGTTAGCCGGAAGACACGGAAACAAAGGAGTCATCTCTAAAATATTGCCTACCTGGGATATGCCTTATCTTGAAGATGGAACACCGGTCGATATTATAATCTCTCCTCTTTCTATTCTTTCCAGAATGAATCTAGGACAACTTTATGAAACTCTCATCGGTTTGATAACAACTCAAAACCATACGAAAATGTCTTTTCCTGTATTTGAAAAGATACAAGAGAAATTCATCATCGACGAACTGACCAAATACGAGCTCCCGGTTGATGGAAAAATGACTCTTTTCGATGGACAAACAGGCCTACCTTTTGAAAAGAAGGCTTTGATCGGAGTCGGTTATATCATGAAGCTTATTCATATGATCGAAGACAAATTCCATGCCCGCTCTGTCGGCCCTTACTCGCTAGTAACTCAACAACCTTTGGGAGGAAAGTCACAGATGGGTGGACAGAGATTCGGAGAGATGGAAGTCTGGGCTCTTGAAGCTCATCGAGTCCCATATGTACTTCAGGAAATGTTGACCATAAAAAGTGATGACTTGAGGGGCCGCGTCAAGGCATTTGAGTCTATTATCAAAGGACTTGATATACCTCAATCCAGCGTACCTGAATCGTTTCACGTTTTGGTCAAAGAACTCAATGCTCTTGGATTATCAATCGATTACATCAAATAAAATATGGAAGAAACAGCCATTGTCGACTTTAGCGGTTTGAAAATCCGTCTTGCTTCGCCGGATGATATCTTGTCTTGGGCCAAAGGCGAGGTAACCAAACCTGAAACAATCAACTATCGAACTTTGCGCCCTGAGAAAGACGGTTTGTTCGACGAAAGAATTTTTGGACCAACTAAAGATTATGAATGTTATTGTGGAAAATATAAAAGAATCCGTTATAAGGGAATTGTTTGTGATCGTTGTGGAGTTGAAGTAACTACTGCAGCTGTACGCCGTGAGCGAATGGGTTATATTAAACTAGCCTCCCCCATCGCCCATATATGGTACTTTAAAGGACCTGCTGCACCGCTGAGCGCGCTTCTTGATATTCCTGCTCAATCAATTGAAAGAATTATCTATTATGCATTATATTTAGTAAAAAATATCAGCAGCGAAAAGCAAAAGAAAACGATAGAGAAACTTAATGACTTCAAGAAAAAAGAGGTTGAAGTGTTTGAGGAAGAACTCAAAAAAGAAAAGGATGTCTTAAGAATAAGCTTTGAAAAACAAACCAAAGCGCTAGAAAAGAAGCTGACCAATAAAGAACAGAAAGAAATAGCTCTGCAGGAATTACAACTCAAGGAAAAAGAGCAATTCAAACAACTATCTAATAAACAAGCTGAAAAGAAAGCTCAGCGAGTTGCCTTTTTTGATCGAATAGTAAAATTAGTAAAGTCTTTGAGAGCCAATGATCTAATAGAGGAAGACGACTATCTGTATCTGAAAGAAAATGATCTGGATAGCTTTGTCGAAGTCGGAATGGGATCTGAAGTAATCTATGAAACCCTTGCCAATTTGGATCTAAAAAAACTCTATACTGATACTCTCAATGCCCTGACTGAATCCAAAGGAGATCGCAGAAACAAACTACTCAAGAAAATCCGCGTCATTGAATCTTTTATGAAGAGTGGAACATCACCTGTTTGGATCGTTTTAACTGTTCTTCCGGTTATTCCACCTGACCTTCGACCTGTTGTCCAACTTCCCGGAGGAAAATTTGCAACTTCCGATCTTAATGATTTTTATCGCCGCGTTATCAACAGAAATAATCGTTTAAAACAACTTCTTGATTTAGGCGCTCCTGAAATTATTCTTAGGAATGAGAAAAGAATGTTACAGGAAGCTGTTGATTCTCTTCTCGACCTGCAAAAATCCCGGGGAAGAACGCGTTCCCAAGGTGCAGCCTCCAAAATTCAGAAGTCTCTTTCGGATATCTTGAGAGGTAAACAAGGTAGATTCCGACAAAATCTTTTGGGAAAAAGAGTTGATTATTCTGGACGATCTACTATTATAGTCGGACCTGAGCTGAGAATAGATCAGTGCGGTATACCCAAAGAAATGGCTATTGAACTTTTCAAACCCTATCTTCTGCGGGAGATTATAGTCCGTGGACTTGCCCCAAATATCAAAAGTGCCAAAAATTATCTAGAACAAAAAGAACCCATCATCTACGATATATTAGAAGAAGTCACCAAAGACCATCCTGTGTTGCTTAACAGAGCCCCTACTCTACACAAACTTTCTGTCCTGGCTTTCTACCCTGTACTGACTGATTCTTACGCCATCAAACTTCACCCGACGGTCTGTGCCGGTTATAATGCAGATTTTGACGGAGATGCAATGGGAGTATTTCTTCCTCTTTCCAAGAATTCGATCGACGAAGTTAAAAGCAGAATGTTGCCTTATCAGAATCTTTTGAAACCATCAGATGGTGCGCCAATTGTAATTCCCAACAAAGAAATGGCCTTGGGAATTTATTACATCACTTCTTTTAACAATCAGTACAAAGACGTGAAGGATGAAGAGCTGAGAGCGTTCTCCAGTGAAGATGAAGTGATCAGCCGCTATCGACTTGGAACTCTTGAGTTAAGAGAACCTCTGATGGTCAAGATTGGAGAAAAAATTATTAAAACCTCAGTTGGAAGAATTATCTTGAACCAGGCTCTGCCCGAAGAGCTAAGATTTATTAACGAAAGCGTTCGCGCATCCGATATCAAAAATATTATCGTTGATTCGATGAAACTATATGAAGCTAATGAAAAAGTTGGTGAACTCATAGATAAATTAAAAGAGCTTGGGTTTTGGGGAGCTACGGTCTCTGCCGGCCTATCTCTTTCTGTCTTTGACTGTGAGATCATTCCGGAAAAAGAAAGCATCGTCCAAGAGACTGAAAAAGAAATCGAAAAAGTCAACAAGAGCTATGGACAAGGACTTCTTACGCTCGAAGAAAAAAAGCGCTATTCTAACAAGTTATGGATTGAGACAACTGAAAAATTGGCAGACAAGACATGGAATGCCCTAGACGAGGAAAATCCGGTCAAAATAATCATCAAATCAGGGGGGGCACGTGCTTCCAGAGAACAATTAAAACAACTTTCGGCAATTAAAGGACTCGTTGTTGATCCGCTGGGGAAAATTATTGAAGTTCCGACAAAAACAAACTATCGAGAGGGATTATCTATTTTTGAGTACGTCATTTCTGCTCGTGGAGCTCGTAAGGGTCTAACCGATTCTGCTTTGAAAACTGCTGATGCAGGGTATCTGACTCGAAGACTGGTGGATGTTTCTCACGACGTTATTATTAAAGAAGAAGACTGTGGCGCAGATGAAGGCTTGGTTATAAGTCAAAGCGATGAGCGTGGCAAGAAATTTTTTGAAAGAGTCAAAGGAAGAGTGCTTTTGGAAGACGTGATTGCAACCAATAAAAAAGTTGTTTTGACCAAAGATGAGATAGTAAACGAAGACAATCTGGTAAAAATCAAAGACTCCGGCACGACCAAAGTGACTGTTAGATCGTCTCTTTACTGTAAGGCGAAATATGGAATGTGTCAAAAATGTTATGGCATTGATCTTGTAACCAATAAGCTTGTTGACATTGGAGTCCCTGTGGGCGTAGTGGCGGCTCAGTCTATCGGAGAACCTGGAACACAGCTCACCATGCGGGTTCGCCATTTCGGTGGAATTGTTATTTCCGATGTCACACAAGGTCTGCCACGAGTTGAAGAATTATTTGAAGCTCGTACTCCCAAAGTTATATCCCCAATCGCAGAAATAAATGGACACGCTTCGGTCAAGGAAGATCTTACCAGAGAAGTCTATGTCGTCAATATTAGCTCGAAAGATCAGGAGGGTAAAGCTCAGGAACAGGAATTCGTCATACCCATCTCTCAAAATCTTAAAATCAAAGATGGCGATCTGGTCACCCGAGGAATGTCCCTATCTGAAGGCAGTCTAGATATAAGCGATGTCTTGGCTATAAAAGGACTTCACAGCGCCCAAGTATATCTCGTAAACGAGGTGCAAAACGTCTATGAATCGCAGGGAATAATGATTCACGATAAACATTTTGAAGTCATAATCAGAAAGATGGGAGAAAAAATAATCATTGAAGACGAGGGAGATACGTCATTTATCAAAGACGAGGTTGTTTCCAAAATCCGTTTTGAAGAAGAAAATAAAAAAATTCTGGCTCAGGGAGGTAAACCTTCCGTAGGAAAAGTCGCTATTTTGGGAATCACCAAGGCAGCAATCTACACCGATTCTTGGCTCTCCTCTGCCTCGTTTGAGCAGACGACAAGCGTCTTGAGTACTGCAGCTATAAAAGGACAGGTAGATTACTTGTTGGGACTGAAGGAAAATGTTATAATTGGAAGATTAATTCCTGTTACAAAGGAGCTTATTGATCAGTATTACAGTAAATTTTTAAATAAATATGCCCACAATCAACCAACTGGTAAAACAGAAGAGGAAAAAAAGGATTAAAAAATCTAGAGCCGTTGCTTTGAAATCTAGCTTCAATGCTCTTCAGCGTAAATACGTCACAACCAATAATCCAATGAAGCGTGGAGTTGCCATAGTGGTCAGAACTATGACGCCTAAAAAGCCTAATTCAGCTCTACGTAAGGTTGCGAGAGTAAGGCTATCAAATAAAATGGAGGTTACCGCCTATATTCAGGGCATTGGTCACAATTTAGCCGAACACTCAATCGTACTGGTCAGAGGCGGAAGAGTAAAAGATCTACCCGGTGTAAAATATCACATTGTGCGTGGAAAATTTGATACTGCAGGAGTGGTTGATAGGAAGACCTCTCGCTCAAAATACGGTACCAAGCTCGAAAAAGCCCCCACTACTTAACCATTTTAAAATTATGCCTAGACGTCCTTATAAAAAAAACAGTGTTAAGCAAGATCCCATCTACAAGAGCCTCGAAACAGCCAAGTTGATCAATTATATAATCAAGGACGGCAAAAAATCGGTTGCCAAAAAAATCGTCTACAATGTTTTTGACAGGTTAAATAAGGAAAAAAACGATCCGCTCAAAGTACTTAATCAAGCTATCAATAATGTAGCTCCGACATTTGAAGTCAAACCAAGAAGATTAGGTGGCGCATCGTATCTTGTTCCTATTGAAGTCCGCAGAGATCGCAGACTCTTTTTAGCTTTGAACTGGATTGTTGAAGCGGCCAATTCTCGTTCCAACAAAGAATATAAAAAATTTGAGAATAAATTATATACCGAGCTGCTTGAGGCTTCTAAAAACCAAGGCAACGCCGTCAATAAGAAAATACAAACGGAGAAACTCGCCGAGGCAAACAAGGCATTCGCTCACCTCAAGTGGTAAGCTTCTTTTTACTATGGCTCAGCAAAACATAATTACTACTAAAAATAGAAATGTTCCTATCGATAAAATCCGCAATGTCGGAATAATCGCTCATATCGACTCGGGGAAAACAACTACAACCGAACGTATTCTTTTTTATACCGGCCGCTCGTACAAAATCGGCGATATCGATGAGGGTACGACTCAGATGGATTGGATGGAGCAGGAAAAAGAGAGGGGCATAACTATTGTCTCGGCCGCAACAACAACTTTTTGGAAAGATGTCAGAATAAACATCATCGACACTCCGGGTCACGTAGATTTTACTGCCGAAGTTGAGCGTTCTCTGCGAGTTCTTGATGGTGGCATAGTGGTTTTTGATGCGGAAGAAGGAGTCCAAAGTCAGTCGGAAACGGTCTGGAGACAGGCAGATAAATATATAGTCCCCAGAATCTGCTTTATAAATAAGATGGATAAATTGGGAGCTGATTTTGATTCAACCGTCAAAGAGATAGAAGATCGTCTGGGAGCAAATCCGGCTGTCATGACTTCTCCTATCGGCAAAGAGCAGGATTTCAAAGGAGTAATTGATCTCTTGAACATGAAAGCTCTGATCTGGGATAAAGATCCTCAAGGCACAGAATATTCTATTGTGGATATTCCGAATGAATTGAAAGACGAGGCTGCTAAGAAAAAGGCTCAGTTGATTGAAAAAATAGCTGAGACTGATGATATTATTCTCGATAAATATCTGCACGGCAAAGATATTTCTGTCGATGAACTTAAAGCCGCCCTAAGAAAAGCAGTTATCGCCTATAAACTTATTCCCGTATATTGTGGAACTTCTTTGAGAAATAAAGGAGTTCAACCTCTCTTGGATGCTGTAATCGATTATCTTCCCTCCCCTGTTGACCTCAAGGAAATAAAAGGTGTCAACCCAAAAACTCAAGCAGAGGAGATCAGAAAGCTCACGCCGGAGGAAAGATTCTCTGCCTTGGCTTTCAAAATCCAACTCGACCCGCATGTCGGAAAAATAACCTATGCCAGAATCTATTCGGGAACTCTGCAATCAGGCTCTTATGTCTATAACGTCAATAAGAGTAAACAGGAGCGTGTCAGCCGCCTTCTGCTGATGCATGCTAACCAGAGAGAAGAGATCGACAAAGCTTATGCGGGAGAAATCGTCGTCTTGGTAGGGCCAAAAGAGACAGGTACGGGAGATACGCTTGCAGATCAAGCTCATCCACTTCTTCTTGAGAAGATTATTTTCCCAGAACCGGTTATTTCTTTGGCAATCGAACCAAAAACAAAAGCCGATCAGGAGAAATTATCTTACGCCCTGCAAAGGCTCTCCGAAGAAGATCCCACGTTCAAAGTGAAAGTCAATCATGAGACAGGTCAGACAATCATGTCAGGAATGGGAGAACTTCATTTGGAAATCTTAGTCGATCGCATGAAAAGAGAGATGGGTATGAATGCTAATGTTGGAAAACCGCAAGTAGCTTATAAAGAAACAATCAGTAAACCGTCCGAAGGAGAAGGAAAATATATTAAGCAGACCGGAGGACATGGTCAATATGGACACGCTTTGATAAAGTTGGAACCTCTGGCTCGTAATGAAGGCTTCAAATTCGTAAATAAGATTAAAGGGGGTACGATTCCCTCGGAATTTATTCCCTCGGTGGAGAAAGGCGTGATTGAAGCAATGGAAAAAGGCGTGCTCTTGGGATATCCAATGACAGATATGCAAGTTACTCTATACGACGGAAGTTATCATGACGTTGACTCTTCGGATATTGCATTTAAAATAGCCGGTTCTATGGCTTTTCAAGACGCTGCTAAAAAAGCTGGTCTTTCTTTGCTCGAGCCGATTATGAAACTTGAAGTAACAGTTCCCGATGAATTTATGGGCACGGTAATCGGTGATATATCCAGTAAACGCGGAAAAATATTGGGAACAGAAAAACGTGGTAAAGCTACAATAATCAAGGCTTACACTCCTCTTGCAGAGCTTTCCGGTTATGTCACTATACTTAGATCTCTCACCGAAGGAAGAGGTCTCTCTTATATGGAACCCTCGCATTATGAAGAAGTTCCGCAAAATATTATTAAGGCTATGGCCGATAAGTCTTAACCTCAATGAAGACGCTTATCTTTTCGGATTCGCACCTCTCAAAAAAATTTGAGCAAAGTAAATTTGACTTGCTCAAAAAAATCATCTCTTCGGCTGACCGTGTTATTATCAATGGAGATTTCTGGGAAGGCTATAATTGCACATTTAAGCAGTTCATAAATTCCCCTTGGAACAAATTGTTTCCGCTTCTGAAAAAAAGAAAGACTGTCTACATTTACGGCAACCATGACAAAAAGAAATATTCAAATATAAACGTCAAGCTTTTTTCCGAAGTCCAAGTCCAGAAATATAAATTCAGGTCAGGAGATAAAACTTTTTATTTAGAGCATGGTGACAGGTTGGTTCCTCTTTGGGATGACTACCTTCCCAGATATCCAAAACTTTTGAATAATTTCATGGATAAAATCGAATGGCTCATGTTTAAAGTTTTTGGGAAAATACATCTCTATGTTTTTTTTAGACTGCTCAATAAAAGAGCTAAAAAGTTAGTACGGGGGAAGTATAAAAGAAACGAATATCTCGTCTGTGGACACACCAATTTTGCGGAAATTGATCTCAAGAGAAATTTTATTAACTCCGGTTTTATAAAACACGGTATCGGCCAGTATCTGATAGTTGAAGATGGCGAAATTACAGCGCACGAAGAGCGATATTAAGACTCTTTTTTCTTCAGCCAATTCTTGTCTATGCGTAATAATTTAACTCCAAAATAAACCACAGCCAATACAATAAACGAGTCAATAAGAGTAGACAGAAAATGTCCCCAGGTAAGTTTTGCTCCTCCGATCATTAAATAAGCTCCATTAAGATTTTTTGTCGCACCAAGAGCGACTCCCACAATGGGATTTATAATATCAGTCACTAAAGAAGAAACTAATTTGGCTATCACACCACCCAAAATAAAACCCACCGCCAGACCAGCAACTCCTTGTTCTCTAACAAATTCTATAAAACCCTTCATAATTTAAAAGGATACCACATGTTTTTATTTTGTGGAGTGAAGATACCAATTTTTACTCCTTGAGAGGTGCGCAGGGACGAGCACGCTCATGGGAGTTAAAAAATTGTGTATCTAACGACATTTTTGATCCTATAGAAATCCAGAGTTGACAAGTGAACATGCGTTCACTAATATTATGAGGTAAACGTTTGTTCACCAATATGATTAAAAGACTTGAGCAACTAAAAAAATTCTATCGCAGATTTCGTAGACTACCCTCTTTCTCCGAAATGCTTGATCTGTTTGGTCTAAATTCCAAAAATGCAGTTTTTAAAATAGTCCAAAAATTTATTGAGGAAGGCTATATGCGGAAAGAAAATAACATTTACGCTCCGACTTCCAAATTCTTTGCTCTTCCTTTTTTAGGCATTGTCAAGGCCGGATTTCCTATTATTTCCGATGAGGATAAAAATTATCTGACGCTTGATGAGTTTTTGATCGAAGACCCGACTTCTTCGTTTCTATTCAGAGTGAGCGGAGACTCTTTAATCGGAATCGGTGTCTTCGATGGCGATATCGTCATCATAGAGAAGAAGAGTCAAGCCTATCCGGGAGACATAGTACTCGCAGAGATCGATCGTGAATGGACTCTTAAAATATTGAGGCGCAACCGAGATAATAGAATTCTCTATCTGGAACCTGCCAATGCTAAATATCCTCCTCTATACCCCCAGGAACAGCTGCAGATATTCGGTGTCGTAAAAGCAGTCGTTAGAAAATTGCAGAATTGACCCTCTTATGCTTCAGATTCGCTCCTGGCCCACGGCAATACTCCATCTTGACGGAGACTCCTTTTTTGCCTCGGTTGCCCAAGCCGTGAACCCCCAGCTCAAAGGAAAACCTCTGGTAACGGGTAATGAACGTGGTGTTGCAACATCAGTATCTTATGAAGCAAAAAAACTTGGCATCATCAGAGCAACTCCCGTGTATCAGATCAAGAAGCAATATCCTACGTGTCTTATTGTCGATTCCGATTATGAGCTCTATGATCTTTTTTCGCAAAAAATGATTTCAATTCTTCGTAAATATACTCCTACTGTGGAGGAATATTCGATTGATGAAGCCTTTGCCGATATCAAGGGTCTGCGAAGGCCACTTAACATGAGTTACTATCAAATCGGAGAAAACGTCAAAAAAGATATTGAAAGCTCATTGGGAATCAGCGTTTCTGTGGGAATATCATTGACAAAATCTTTGGCCAAACTTGCTTCAGCTTACCGTAAACCGTCCGGACTGACTGTCATCTCCGGTAAAAATATAGAGAAGCTTCTAAGAGTAATAAAAATAGGAGATGTCTGGGGAATCGGTGAAAACACCTCGTCTTATCTCAAAAAGTATGGAATTCAGACTGCGTTTGATTTTGTCTCGCTGCCGGAGGATAAAATAACCTCGATGTTGAATAAACCGTTTCTGGAAATGTGGCGGGAATTGCGGGGAGAAAAAATATACGAAATCGATCCCCACTCT
>Ga0209515_10001036_pt1 | contig 48128 bp, 44 predicted proteins | sample Subgroupgradi54m_FD_187454 | JGI IMG/M metagenome (GOLD analysis project Ga0209515, IMG submission 187454) | Subsurface groundwater microbial communities from S. Glens Falls, New York, USA - GMW60B uncontaminated upgradient, 5.4 m (SPAdes)... ... | reverse complement strand
CGGGTTCGCCTGCCACTCGGTGAACCGCGGCGCGCTCATCGGGCCGATGGCCACCGATCCCGAGCGCCGGAGCCGGGGCGTCGGCAACGCGCTCCTCGCCGCGGTGTGCGAGGACGTCGGCGGGCAGTGCGGGCTCGACGAAACCGAGATCTCGTGGGTGGGGCCGATCGGCTTCTACGCCAAGGCCGGCGCCACCGTGAGCCACATCTTCCAGCACGCGAAGCTCACACTCTGATCCAGACGCCGCCGCCCAGCAACTAGAACTCGGTGACCGCCCGGATCTTCTCCTGGAGCTCCTTGTACTCGGGCGAGTTGGTGACCGGGAGGAGCTGCATCAGCTTTCCCATGTTTCCGGTGACCTTCACACGGCCTTGCATGAAGGCAGCGTTGGCGTCGAGCTCCCCCCGCTGGATGGCGACCGAGTCGTCGTAGGACATCGACAGGACGAAGTCGGCGTCGGCGAGCTCGCCGAGCTGGCTCTCGAGCAGCCGGCCGTTCTCGACGATCCAGTAGTACTTGACCTCGCCGTCGGGCCCACCCGACACGACGTACTGCATCCGGGCCGACGCGCCCGGTCGATCGGGCTGGCTCTCCGCCAGGACGCGCCCCTCGTCGAGCCACTCCTGCGATTGGTACTTCGCCATAGCCTCTCTCCCTCTCGGATCGATCGTGACAATCAATTCGTTGCGCAATCCGTTGCGCGCGCCCCGGCTCGCAGGCCGCTGAAGAGGTCTGTCTCGACGTCGCCGGTGGCAACGCCGTTGTCGACGAGCGAGCGTACGAGCACGAACTCCTCCCACGGCCACACCGCACGCACTACGTCGTCGGGGAGCCGCATCCAGAAGCCGTCGGGGTCGACCTGGGTGCGGTGCGCGAGCAGCGCGGCCCGCCGCCGGTGGAGGTACTGGCCGACGTCGATCATGGTCGTGAAGCGCTCGTCGATGTCGGGGAAGCCGCGCTCGAACCACGTCGCGAAGGGGCTCTCCTCGCCACGCTCCTTGTACGCCGCGTCGAGCGCCTTGATCCGGCGGAGCGACCAGCCGGTCTCGTAGAGCTTCGACGGCTGCCAGTGCGGCCCCGCATCGGGGAACCGGTCGGGGTCGCCGGCAGCGTCGAACGCCGGACCGGTGATCTCGTGGACGCGGATGTGGTCGGGATGCGGGTAGAACTCGCGGTCCTCGCCGTAGGTGACGATCACGTGAGGACGCTCCGCCCGGATGATCGCCACCAGCCGGCCCACGGCCTCGTCGAGGGGTGCGTTGGCGAAGTTGTCGGCCCGGGCGTTCGTCTCGGTGTCGGGCATGCCCGAGTCGTGGAAGCCGAGCAGGTGCAGTGTCGTGTAGCCGATGGCGTCGATGCTCCGGCGCAGCTCCTCCATGCGCACCTCGCCGATCCGCTCCCGTACCTCCGGCGTGTCGGCGGCGGGGTTCAGGATGTCGCCGGCCTCACCGCCGGTGCAGCACACCAGCACCGTGTGCACTCCCTCGTCGCTGTACCTGGCCACCGTCCCCGCGCCCTTCGAGGCCTCGTCGTCGGGGTGGGCGTGGACCGTGAGGAGACAGAGCGGCGCGTCGACCATGGCGCTCGAAGCTACCGCGTCACGCGCCGGCACAGTGCCCGGACGGGCGAGCTGGGCTCGACGTTCAGCCCGAGCGGGGAACGTCTTTCCAGGGAAGGTCGCGCGACCGATCGGGCTCCTTCGGCAGGCCGAGCACGCGCTCGCCGAGGATGTTGCGCATGATGTCGGAGGTGCCACCCTCGATCGTGTTGGCCTGTGAGCGCAGGAAGCCGGCCGCGATGGCGCTGGTGTCGTCGGTCTCGCTCGGCACCCAGGCCAGCCGTCCCGCCCCGCCGAGCGGGGCGCCCCGCCACGCGATCCCCGCCGGCCCTTCGAGATCGATCGCGAGCTTCTGCACCCGCTGGTTGTACTCGGCCTGCAACAGCTTCGTGACCGATCCCTCGGGGCCGGCCTCGGCGCCGCTCTTGCGCTTCGCCGCCGCTCGCTGGTTGGTGATCTTGATCAGGCGACCGTCGATGTAGGCCTGCGCGAGGCGCTGCCGAAACAGCCGGTCGGTGACCGGGCGGTGGCGCTGGATGACGCGGTCGATGGCGGTGCCGCCGACGGCGTCGCCGCCGACCGAGCCCGCCCCCGACAAGGACACCCGCTCGTTCATGAGGGTCGTGATCGCGACACGCCAGCCGTCGCCCTCCCGGCCGAGCCGCATCGAGTCGGGGATGCGCACGTCCTCGAGGAACACCTCGTTGAACTCGGCGTCGCCGGTGATCTGCACGAGCGGGCGCACCTCGACACCGGGCGCGTGCATGTCGAGCACGAAATAGGTGAGGCCAGTGTGCTTGGGAACGTCGGGGTCGGTACGGGCGAGGAGCATCCCCCACCTCGCCATGTGGGCCAAGGTCGTCCAGACCTTCTGCCCGTTGACCACCCACTCGTCGCCGTCGCGCACGGCCCGGGTCGAGAGCCCGGCGACGTCGGAGCCCGCGCCCGGCTCGCTGAAGAGCTGGCACCAGATCTCCTGGTTGGTCGCGAGCGGGCGCAGCAGCCGCTGCTTCAGCTCCTCGCTCCCCCAGGCGAGGACGGTCGGGCCGCCCATGCCGATCCCGATGATGTTGAACGGCCGCATGACCCGGTAGTGGTTGAGCACGTCGTTGACGGTCTTGGCCTCCGCCGGCGCGAGCGAGAGACCGGCGCCGTACTCGGCCGGCCAGGTGGGGGTCGCGTAGCCGGCCTCGCCGAACCGGATGCACCACTCCTGGTAGTCGAGCTCCCGGCGCAGCGCGGAGGCCTTCTCCTCGTCGCCGGCATCGACGGCCTCCATCCAGCCGGTGGGCAGGTTGTCGTGCAGCCACGAGAGCGTTTGCTCGCGGAGCTGCTCCGCGGTGGGCGCGGCGGCGTCGACGGCCATGTGCATCTCCTCCCCGTTCCCCGGCTGGCGTCACCGCGATCGTACCGTCCACTCGACCGCTCACTTGACCGCCCACTTGACCGGCGTGGTCACTTCGGGTCGGGGCCTGCTCGCTAGCCTGGCGGGCCGTGAGCGTCGACAGTCCCCCTACCGCGACGCCCGAACCGCACTTCCCGCGCCCGGCTCGCCGCGAGCCGGGCGGCCTGGCGCGCGCGCTCGAAGACCCCTGGTTCCGACTCGCATGCGTCGGCGCCGCGGGGCTCCTCCTCGTGTGGCTCGCGCTCACCGTCGCGGAGCGGCTCATCTGGCGCGACCGAGTGCTCCCGGGCGTCGAGATCGCGGGCGTCGAGATCGGTGGAAAGTCCGAGCACGCAACTGCAGCAAAGATCCGACGGGTCGCGCGACGCCTCGAGGGCACGCCGATTCGCGCCCGCGCGGCTGCCGTCGACCTCACGGTCGACCCGAGCGCGGTCGGGCTACGCCTCGACGTGGCCGCGACCGTCCGCGCCGCGCGACGCGACGGGCGCCGCGGCAACCCGATCGGGCCGATGGTCGGACTGGTCGAGCGGCGCGTCCGTCCCGACCGGGTCCCGCTCGTCGCGCACTTCGAGGCTCGCCGCGTGGAGGGCGTGCTCGACGGTTGGGCCGCGCTCACCACCCACGGGCTCCGGGACGGCGGCCTGCGCTTCGACGGCGCCACGGTCGTCATGATCCCGCCCCGATCCGGCACCGGGCTCGACCGCGACGAGGCCCGCCACCGGCTCGAGTCGGCCATCACGGACGGCGAGCAGGGGGTGATCGAGCTCCACGTACGGCATCTCCGGCCGTCGATCGACGCGGCCGAGGTGCGCCGAGCCGCCCGGCGGGCCCAACGGCTGCTCGTCGCGCCCGTGACCGTCATCGTGGGTCCCGTGCCCGTCACCCTCACGCCGGCGCAGCTCGCGACCACGCTCACTGTCACTCCGACGCGATCACGCCTCGAGCTCGGCATCGATCTGGCCCGGCTGCACGCCACGCTCGGCCCCCCGCTCGCGCAGCTCGAGCAGCCACCGGTGAACGCTTCGTTCGCGGTGAACGGCGACACCGTGGCCGTGGTCCCGTCGCAGACCGGTCACGTCGCCGACCTCGGTCCCGTCGCAGAGGCGATCCTGCGCCATCACCGAGCCGTCACCGCGGAGTTGAAGGAGGTCGTGCCCGCACACGACACCGCGTGGGCACAGCGGCTCGACATCACTGAGCTGGTCTCGACCTTCACGACGAACCACGCGTGTTGCGCACCACGCGTCAACAACATCCACGTCGCGGCGGACACCGTCAACAACACGGTCGTCGAGCCGGGCCAGAGCTTCTCGCTCAACGACACGCTCGGCCCCCGTACGCCCGACAAGGGCTACGTGCAGGCGCCCGCGATCGGTTCCGACCTGGGCCTGGTGGAGGACTACGGCGGTGGCGTGAGCCAGCTCTCGACCACGCTCTTCAACGCCACGTACTTCGGTGGCTACAAGGACGTGACCCACGAGGTGCACGCCTTCTACATCTCTCGCTACCCGATGGGCCGGGAGGCCACGCTGAACTATCCGTCGATCGACAACAAGTTCCAGAACGACTCGCACTCGGGCGTCCTCATCCGTACGAGCTACACGTCGACCTCGATCACGGTGTCGTTCTACGGCAACAAGGAGGGGCGCACCGTGAGGACCGAGGGACCCAACATCCTCGAGACGATCCCGCCCCAGGTGCAGTACGTCGACTTGCCGTTCCTCGACGTCGGCCAGCAGCAGCAGATCCAGGCCGGCGAGCCGGGCTACACGGTCGAGAACTTCCGGATCCTCTCGCGGCCGGGCCAGCCCGATGAGCGTCAGCGCTTCGTGGCGAAGTACAGCATGGTGCCGGAGCGCATCGCCCGCGGCACCCGTCCGCCCGCGCCACCGCCGGCTCCGCCTGCGCCGGCCGCGCCCCCACCGGCGACACCGCCGTCGACCTGATCACGGGCCGCGGCGCGCGGCCCGTCGCCCGGAACCCGGCGACACCGGCGCTCGCGCCCGGTGCGAGGCACGCCACCCGAGCTCGATCACGGTGAGGGCCACGGCCGCGATCACCACGACCTCCACTCCCACGACGGCCGGCGGAAGCTCGAGGGCATAGAAGTCGCGGAGCCCGGGCACGGCCAACACCACCGCCATCGCGCCCGCCATCGCCGCGACGAGGGCCGTCCGCCACACGTTGAACGGCCGGGCGAGCAGCACCAGCACCCAGAGACCGATCGCGATGAGCACGAGCGCGGCGGCCGTCTTGGCCTGCGTGCGCGAGACGCCGTCCTGGAAACGGGCGAGACCGTAAGCGGTGAACGTCGCGCTGGCCGCGACGCCACCCGCCGGAACGGCGAAGCGCAGCACCCGGCGGATGAAGCCGGGCTCGTAGCGCTGCCGGGTGGGTGCGAAGGAGAGGAAGAAGGCGGGAACGCCGATGGTGAGCGTGCCGATGAGCGTGAGGTGGCGCGGGAGGAAGGGGTAGGCCCAGCCGGTGAGGACGACGGCGACGGCGAGGAGCAGCGAGTAGACGGTCTTGGTCACGAACAGGTTGGAGACGCGCTCGATGTTGGCCATGACGCGCCGGCCCTCGGCGACCACGCCCGGCAGGGTCGCGAACTGGCCGTCGAGCAGGACGATCTGCGCGACTGCCCGGGTCGCGGGCGCGCCCGACCCCATCGCGATCCCGATGTCGGCGTCCTTCAGCGCGAGCGCGTCGTTGACGCCGTCGCCGGTCATCGCCACCGTGTGCCCGCGCGCCTGCAAGGCGCCGACCATGGCCCGCTTCTGCTGCGGCGTGACCCGCCCGAACACAGAATGGCCCTCGAGCACGTCGGCCACCGCGTCGACGTCGTCGGGGAGCCGACGGGCGTCGAATGGCTCACCTACCGCCGGGAGCTCGACCCGCCGCGCGACGGTCCCCACCGTGCGCGGGTTGTCGCCCGAGATCACCTTGAGCGTCACGCCCTGCTCGGCGAAGTAGCGCAACGTCTCGGCCGCGTCGGGCCGGACCTTCTCCTCGAGCAGCACCAGCGCCGCGGCCTCGAGACCCGGCGGGAGCCCCTCGTCGGCCAGCGACGCGGCGGTGCGGGCGAGCAGCAGCACGCGCCGGCCGGTCTCGGCCAGCCGGTCGGCCTCGGCACGCACGGGGTCGGCACCGTCGCGGCCCGCCCACACGAGCTCCGGCGCGCCGATCACCCACGTGCCGTGATCACGAAACGTCGCCGCGCTCCACTTACGGGCCGACGAGAACGCCACCGCCGCGGTCCGGGACCAGCCCTCCGGGGGTGACGGCACGCCGGCGCCGATCGCGGTGAGCGTCGCGTTGGCGGCCTCGTCGGCCGCCAGCGCGCCGAGCGCGGCTTCCACGTCGCCGGCACCCGCGAAGGCCGCGAACGGCTCCACCCGATCAAACACCACGGAGCCCTCGGTCAGCGTGCCGGTCTTGTCGAGGCACACCACGTCGACGCGGGCAAGCCCTTCCACGGCGGGGAGCTCCTGCACGAGCACCTTCCGGCGGGCGAGCGTCACCGCGGCGACGCCGAAGGCGATGCTCGTCAGCAGCACCAGCCCCTCCGGCACCATCCCGACGACGCCGGCCACCATGCCCCGCAGCGCGCTGCGCACCTCCGAGTGGCGGAGCTGGCTGGCGAAGAGGAGGAGGCCCGCGGGAATGATGGCCCAGGTGACGTAGCGGAGGATGGTGTTGATGCCCTCCATCAGCTCGGAGCGCACGAGCTTGAAGCGGCGGGCTTCGGCCGCGAGCTTGCGCGCGTAGGCGTCGGCACCCACCCGGGTCGCCTGGAACCGGCCGCTCCCGGCGACCACGAAGCTGCCGGAGAGCACGTCGTCGTCGACGACCTTCTCGACCGGGTCCGACTCCCCGGTGAGCAGCGACTCGTCGATCTCCATCCCGGCGGCCGCCCGCACCACGCCGTCGGCCGTCACCTGGTCGCCGATGCGCAGCTCGAGGAGGTCGTCGAGCACCACCTCTCCTACCGCGATCTCACGGGTCGCGCCGTCGCGCACGACCCGCGCCCTCGGTGCGCTCAGCACTGCGAGCCGGTCGAGGGTTCGCTTGGCCCGCAGCTCCTGCACGATGCCGATCAATGAGTTGGCGACGAGCACGATGCCGAACAGGCCGTCCTGCAACGGACCGACCACGATGATGATCGCGAGCATCACGCCGAGGATCGCGTTGAACCGCGTGAGGACGTTGGCTCGGACGATCTCGCCGGCGGTGCGGCTGGTGCGCTCGCCGGTGGCGTTCACCGCGCCGCGGGCGATGCGCTCGCGCACCTCCGCGTCGGTCAGGCCCGGCTGGGCTCGCTCGGCGAGGGCCACAACGGCGACGGTAGTCGGGGCGAAGGGCTACGCCGGGCCGCGCGACGCCGAGGTGGGGACCATCTCGACCTGGCCGGTGTCGTCGTCCTCGATGACGCGGTACCCGCAGAGCTCGGCGAGCCGGGCGCGGCCCTCGTCGGGCCCGATGCCGATGAGCTCGTCGCCTGCCTCGATCTGCACGCCGCCGCGAGGCCGGTAGAGGTAGCGGCCAGCTCGCCGGATGGCGAGGAGATAGCAGCCGGTCTCCCGTTCGAGCCGGGCCTCGGCCAAGGTCTGCCCGTCGATCGCGGCGCCGCGCGCCACCGGCACGCGCGCGATCACCTCGTCGGACTCGCCCAGCGCCACCGCGAGCACGGGGTGCATCTCCTCGCCCTGCTCCACGAGCCACACCATCTGCTGCGCGGCGTCGCCGATCTCCTCGGCCGCGCCGCCGAGGTGCAAGAGGCCGCGCAACGGTGACGGGTCGAGTGTCTCGGCCGCGCTGCGCAACACCCACACCTCGAGCCGCTCGCGCATCTCGTCGAGTCGATCCTCGAGGTGCACGACCTCGGCGGCCAGGCCCTGGTCGTTGAATAGGAGCGCCGAGTAGGCCAGGCCGACCGCGACCTCAGACACGTTCTTCATCTCGACCAGCACGTCGACCGCGCGGTCGAGGTCGGTGATGGCGATGTCTTCCTCGATCTCGGGTGGTCGCCATTCGGGCGCCCCGGCCTCCGCGCGGAGCTCCGCGATCCCGTCGGGCGTGCCCCTGAGGATCAGCACGTCACCGGGGAGCATCGTCTCGTCGCCGTCGGGGTCGATGATCCAGTCCTTGCCGCGGCGGATAGCCACCACCCGCATGCCGATCTCGACCGGGAGCCCGACGTCGGCCAGCGAACGGTGGGAGAGGGCGGAGCCCTCACGCACCCGCACCCGGTGCGACACCTCCTCGGCCGCGGCGAGGTCGGCGACCAGCGCGGCAGGGATGCCGAGGCGATGGGTGACGATGCGGGACACGTCGACCGCAGCGGTGGCCATCCGCTCGATCGCGGAGATCAGATGCAAGACACCCGAGAGCTGTTCGGCCTCGCGGGGTGAACGGCCTGCGAGCACGCACACCTCGCGCATCTCGTGCACGAGCTCGTCGAGGCGCTCGTCGAGGTCGTCCACCTCCTCGGCCATGTCGGCGTCGCCGAAGAAGAGGGCCGCGTAGGCAAGGTCGACCATGAGCTCGGAGGTGTCCTTCGCCTCCGAGAGCATGGCCTTGAGATTCCTCGGTGTCTCTTCTGCGCTCATCGACTCGCTCGCTGCGGGCGTCGATATCCCGCCCACGGGCGCTCGCTCCCCGTGCTCGCTCGGCTTCGCTCGCTCGCCGCGCGTGCCACCGCCGGTGCTTCCGTCGTCCTCATGTGAGCCCGAGGATCACGATCGCAAGGATAAGCGAGAACGCGCCGAGGAGGTCGAGGGACGAGGTGACGATGGGGATCCCGTGGTTGTCGGGGTCGAGTCCCAGGCGGTGGGTCGCGACGGCGCCGTAGTAGCCGATCAGCACCGAGAAGCAGGTGGCGAAGAGCCCGGCCAGCATCGATACACCGATCATCTCGACCGTGCCGGGGCTGCGCAGCCCGACGACGGCAGCGGCGATGTCGGAGGAGATGCCGAGGAAGAAGAAGACGGGCACCGCGTAGAGGAACGTGAGCAGGACGTCGTCGCCCACCGCCCGCAACGGCGAGCGCGACGACTCGATGGTGCCGAGATGCAGCTTGGTGGCCACTCGCGACGCGAGGATCCCCCCGAGCGAGCCGGAGTCCTCGAGGAAGGGAGGCACGAGGACCAGGAGCGCCGGGAAGGTGAGGAACGAGTCGAACCGCTTCTCGATGGTGAGGCCGGCGACCACGTCGACGGCGCCGGCCAGCACCAGCACCGGCAGCGACTCACGGACGATCCGACCGAGGATCGGGAGGCGGCTGCGCACGCCCGCGATCAGCGCGATCACGCCCGCCGCCGCGCACAGCGCCCCGACGATGGGTGTCAGCCACTGAACACCGACGAGGTAGGTCGCGAGGAACAGGCTCGGGAGCGTGACCATGTCGCCCGCGGCGGTCACGATCGGCGCGGCGACGTTGTCGAGGTCCCAGCCCCGGCGTCCGGTGAGCGTGGCCACCGCGACCGTGAGGACGAGCACCACCGCCGACGACAGCACGCCACCGATCACCGAGATGACCACGAAGTCGGTGATCGAGATCGTGTCGTCGAGGCCGAAGCCGACCGCGATGGTCTTGGCCAGCACCGCGAGGGCGAGCGAGATCGACAGCGACAGCAGGATCGACGCGCCCAGGTTCTGGCCGACGAGCGTGTCGCGGCGGCGTGAGAGGCGGAACGTGCCCGCGTGGATGGCCGTGCCGAGCCGGCTTCCGAGAGCACCGAAGATGTTCCCCCGCATGCCAATGGCCGCGGGCACGAGCACGAGCAGGCCGGGAAGCTCCTTGAGCGTGCCGGTGATCGAGCCGAGGGTCAGACCGGCGAGGAGATCACCGCCGGACGAGAGGAAGAGCGCGGCGAAGCCCGCACCGACGCCGGCAGCGTCGGAGCGAAGCAGCGCGCGGAAGCGCGCGAAGACGGCGCGCCAGGTGCGGGGCATGGTGACTCGGAGGTTCGCTCATTCCTCGGCTCCGGTGGGGACCCGGTCAGGCTAGACGAGTTCCGACCACCGTCCGTTGATCGAGCGAGTGGCTCCGAAGGTCGGAGCGGGGGTACCGGTATCGAACGAGGTCCGGGAGGAGATCCCGATCTCACCGGAAGTCGCGCGAGCGGAGCGCGTCGGCGAGGGTGAGCGGCAGCGGGACGATGCGGCGGGCCACCAGGTTGATCACACCCTGGTGACGCTCGAGCAGCCCTCGCACGCGCAGCGCGGCCGAGGTGCGCGCGACCCGGCGGAACCGCTTCCAGATACCCGACGAGCAGATCACGTTGACGAGGCCGGTCTCGTCCTCGAGGTCGATGAAGACCACGCCCTTCGCCGTCGGCGGCTGCTGGCGGTGGGTGACGATGCCGGCCACCTCCACCACGTGGCCGTGCTCGAGGGTGCGCAGGTCGGCCGCGGTGACCACTCCCTGTGCGGCCAGCTCGGCCCGCACGAACTCGGTGGGGTGGTGGCTCGGCGACAGGCCGGTGGCCCACAGGTCGGCGGCGGTCTCCTCGACCTCGCTCATCCCCGGCAAGGGAGGCGCCTCGATGCCGACGGCCAGGCCCGGGAGCTTGTCGGCAACGGCACCACCCTGCCGCTCCGGGCGGGCCTCGCGCAGCGCGCCGGCGGCCCACAGCGCGGCCCGTCGTCCCTTCCCGAAGCAGTCCTCGAACGCGCCCGCAGTGGCGAGGGCCTCGAGCGCGTCGGTCGGTGCCCCGGTGCGGCGCACGAAGTCAGTGAGGTCGGTGAACGGCCGGACGGCGCGTTCGTGATCGATGCCGTCGAGCAATGTGCTGCTCAGACCTCGCACGAAACGCAGGCCGATGCGCACGGCCCGGATCGACGGGTCGGCGTGCCAGCCGGGAAGCGGGTACCCGATCGGGCCCGCGGTCTCGGTGCGCGGCTCGAGGGTGCAGTCACGTCGCGACGCGCCGACGTCGGGGCCGAGCACCTCCACGCCGTGGCGGCGCGCGTCGCGCACCAGAGTGTGCGGCGAGTAGAAGCCCATGGGTTGCGCGTTCAGGAGCGCGCAAGTGAACTCAGCCGGGTGGTGCAGCTTGATCCACGCGCTCGAGTAGACGAGATAGGCGAAGCTCACCGAGTGGCTCTCCGGGAAGCCGAAGCTCGCGAACGCCTCGAGCTTCTTCGCGATCTCGTCGGCGACGCTTCCGGTGATGCCGTTGGCGGCCAGCCCGTCCATCAGTCGGCCACGCATGCGGGTCATGCGCGCGTGCGACCGCTTCGCGCCCATTGCCTGGCGGAGCTGGTCGGCCTCGCCGGGTGTGAAGCCGGCCGCGTCGATGGCCATCTGCATGAGCTGCTCCTGGAACAAGGGCACGCCGAGCGTCTTCTTCAGGCAGCCTTCGAGCACCGGGTGGGGATAGGTCACGGGCTCCTCACCGTTGCGCCGCCGGAGGTAGGGGTGCACGGACCCGCCCTGGATGGGGCCGGGTCGGATGAGCGCGACCTCCACGACGAGGTCGTAGAAGCAGCGCGGCCGCAGCCGCGGGAGGGTGGCCATCTGGGCCCGGCTCTCCACCTGGAACACGCCCACGGTGTCGGCCGCGCTCAGCAGCTCGTAGACCTCGGGCTCCTGCGGGATGGTGGCCAGGTCGATCTCGACGCCCTCGTGCTCACGCACGAGGTCGACGGCGAGGTGCAGCATCGTGAGCATCCCGAGGCCGAGCAGGTCGAACTTCACCAGCCCGGCCGCCGCGCAGTCGTCCTTGTCCCACTGGAGCACCGAGCGGTTCTCCATACGGGCCCACTCGACCGGGCAGAACTCCACCAGCGGGCGGTCGGCCATCACCATTCCGCCCGAGTGGATGCCGAGGTGGCGCGGGAAGTCGAGCACCTGCCCGGCCAGGTCGAGCACCAGCTCCGGGACGGGCGGCGCGTCGCTGCTCGCGTCGGCCAGGTCGTCGAAGGCACCGCGGCTGCTGCGCCACCGGTCAGTGCTCACGGTCGCGCTCGCTTCCTCGGCAGGCCCCGACGGGGGGCCCGCCTCGACCACTCGCCGTTCCACCCACCGGGTGAGCGCGTCGGCGTGGCCGGGTGAGAGGCCGGCCACCTTCGCCATCTCGCGCAGCGCGGAGCGAGGCCGGTAGGTGATGACGTTGGCCACCTGCGCGGCGCGGTCGCGCCCGTAGCGGTCGTAGACGTACTGGATGACCTCCTCTCGCCGCTGGTGTTCGATGTCGAGGTCGATGTCGGGAGGGCCGTCGCGCTCGGGCGAGAGGAATCGCTCGAAGAGCAGGCCGAGCGCGACGGCGTCGGCCTTGGTGACGCCGAGCGCGTAGCAGACCGCGCTGTTGGCCGCGCTCCCCCGGCCCTGGCAGTAGATGTTCCGCTCACGACAGAGCTCGACGATGTCAAAGAGCAGCAGGAAATAGCCGGGGAAGCCGAGCGCCTCGATCACGCCGAGCTCGTAGTCGATCTGGCGCATCGCCTGCTCGTGCTGCGGGTGCGCGCGTGGGTAGTAGACCGCGGCGCCGCGCCGGGTGAGCTCACGCAGCCACGTCATCTCGGTGTGGGCCGGGGGGACGGGGTAGTCGGGCAGGTTCGGTGCGGCGAGGCGCAGGTCGAACGCGCAGGCGGTCGCGATCTCGACGGTGCGCTCCACCGCCCCCGGCCACCGGGCGAAACGGCGGTGCTGCTCGCTCGAGCTGCGGAGATGGGCGAAGGGCGTCGCGGGCAACCAACCGTCGAGCTCGTCGAGGCTCCGGCGGGCCCGGACAGCGGCGAGCGCAGTGGCCAACGGCCGCTGCCTCGGCGTGGCGTAGTGGACGTTGTTGGTGGCGACGACACCCACACCGGCGCGCGCGGCGAGCTCGCCCAGCGCGTCGTTGCGATGACGGTCGAGAGGGTCGTCGTGGTCCCACAGCTCGACCAGCACGCGGTCGCGCCCGAAGATCTCGACGAGCCGGTCGAGGGCACGACGAGCCGCGGCCGGTCCGTCGCGGAGGAGCGCGTCCGGCACCGCGCCCTTCCGGCACCCGGTGAGCACGAACCACTTGTTGGTCACGCTCGCGAGCTCGCTGCCCTGCTCCAGGCCTGCCGGTTGGTACGCCAGCTCGGCGAGATCGGAGAGCGCGGCGTGGGGCGCGCCCTTCTCGCCCCGCAGCTGAGCCTCGCTGATGGCGCGAGCCAGGCGCGCATAGCCGGCCGACCCCTCGGCCAGCACCACGAGGTGCTCGCCCGGCGGGTCGGCCCGTCCGCTCGCTCGCTCCACTCGCTCGCCCCCTCCCAAACCCAACGTGAGCTCGGCACCGAACACGGTGGGCAGGCCGAGCAGACGCGCGGCCTCGGCGAAGCGCACCACACCGTAGAAGCCGTCGTGATCGGTGACGGCAAGCGCGGCGAGGTCGAGGCGCGCCGCCTCCTCGGCGAGGTCCTCGGGGTGGCTGGCCCCGTCGAGGAAGGAGAAGTTGGTGTGGCAGTGGAGCTCGGCGTAGGCCATCAGTCGTAGACCGCCTCGACGGCGGCGCAGCCCCGCTCGACGCTCACGAGGCAGGCCACCCCGTTCGCGATCACCTGCCAGAGGGCACGGCGGCGGCGCGACCGGCCGTCCCACCAGCGAAGGTCGTGAGCCCACGGCCCCGCCCACGCCTCGACCTCCCCACCCCCGCCGGGCAGCGCGGCGCAGCGCAGCGCAGCGGGCGGGGCCGACGGGTCGCCACGGCTCGAGACGGCGACGGCCCGACCGCGCACGTCAAGCAGCTCGGCCGGGAGCGGCGGCTCGAAGACGCGCGCGGGCGACGGGCCGGGGACGGTGCCGGGCCATGCCGGCTGCTCGGCTGGGGACCGCGCCGCCGCCGTTTGGTGTGCCGTTTGGTGTGCCGGCGCGCGCGGCTCACCCCACGCCACCCAGCCCACCCGCTCGGCCGGCGTGCGCCCACCCCGGGGCAGCGGGGTGACGACGGCGTCGGGCCCGAGGAGCCCCTGCACCCGGGCCAGGGCCCGGTCGGCCCGGTCGGCGGCGGCCTGGTCGCCGCCCCAGAACCCCAGCTGACGGCCCGAGGCCGGGACCACCTCGTCGGGCACGAGCCGGAGCAGCGTGAGCCCACCCGTGAGCGCGCCCTCGTGCGCCAGCCATCCCTCGAGCTGCCAGCGGACGCGCTCGGCCAGCGCGGCCGGGGTGAGCGCGGCCTCGTGCCGCCAGCACCGCGACCATCGCTCGCCGTGCTCGGTCTCCGCCTCGACGATCACGCGCGTGCAGGTCAGCCCGAGCGCCGCCAACCGCTCCAGCAGCCGGTCGGCCAGCCGCTTCCCCGCGAAGACGGCGACGTCCACCCGCTCGGCCGGAGGGTCGAGCTCGTGCTGCTCGACGAGATCGGGCGGTGGCGACACCGGCGCGACCGGTCGCTCGTCGAGCCCACGGGCGAGTCGGTGCGCGCGCCGGCCCTCGACTCCGAAGCGCGCGAGGACGGCCGGAGCCGGCAACGCCGCGAACGCGCCGAGCGTACGGAGGCCGAGATGGGCGAGCAGGCCGGCCAGCTCTGTGTCGCCGAGGACGGCGACCGGGCACGGGGCCAGGAACGCGACCGATTCGCCGGGGGGCACCACGACCGGGTGCCGGGCGGCGAGCCGGGCCGCGAACCGTCCGTCGGCCACGCCCATCCGGGCCCCCGTGAACCCGGCCTCTCCCACCGCCGCGAGCACCCGCTCGACCAGCGCCGCGTCGCCGCCGAAGTAGCGCGACGGGCCGCGGGTGGGAAACAACAGGAGCCCGGGCCGCTCGAGCTCGAAGCGCGCGACGATCGCTTCGACGGCACGCGCCACCGCCTCGAAGGCGCGTGCCTCGCCCCGCTCGTCGGCCTCGACCACCGAGAGCCCGGGGCAGCGCGACTCGGCCTCGCGACGGCGCAGGCCCGGCACCACCCCATCGGCCCGAGCCTCGGCCGACGCCGCGCGCACGAGACCGCGCTCCAGCACCACGACCGGCACCCCGAGCAGCGCGTCGTCGCGGGAGCGGGCCGCGACGACCGGCCAGTCCGCGAGCCACAGGCACCCGGTCCGCTCCGTCATCCCTGGCCCTTCGCCCCTTACCTCTGCCCTCTCGACCGGCGCTCAACCGGCCTCGGCCAGCCGATCCACCGTCCCTCGCACCGCCGCGCCTCGACCCTCGACCTGCACGTGCAGCGCGCGGTCCGCGAGCAGTCCCGCGCCGCGACCCAGGCCGCGCCACACCGAGCCCTCGGCCCGCAGGTGCAGGGCGGCCTCGGCCGGCCAGGGCCCGACCGCCACGAGCACCGTGCCGCGCTCGCGCGCCCGCGCCACTAGACGGCGCGCGTCACCGGCGCGCAATCCGACGGGGACGTCGGCCACCACGAGGCCCACCCCGTCGAGCAGCGCGGCCACCACCGTGGACCACCGGGCGGGGGGCACTCGCCGGACCACCGCGAACCGCTCGAGCACCACTCCCGCCTCGCCCGCCGCAAGCCCACCGAGCGTGCCCGCGAGATCGACGGCGGCCGTCCACTCTCCTGCTGTCGTCGCCGCGGCGACGAGCCGGAGCATGACCGACGTCGCGCCCGATCCCAGCCCGCCCTCCACCGTGGTCACCGAGCCGCGCCGGAGCCGCGCGCCGGGGACGAGTGCGCCGAGCTCGCCCGCCAACGGCAGCGCCCGCTCGTGGGCGAGCGCCACCGGCCGGGCCCGGCGGGCCGCATCATCGATCCGGCGACTCGGGGGAAGCGTCACCAGGGCCATCGCCTCACCGTATCGAACATATGTTCGATACGCAAGGGGTGCCCGCACGGGCAGTCGGGCCCCGGAGGCGCCTCGCGAGCGGCCGGCGCGGGGGCTACTCGGCCGCGGCGGGCTCGGGCGGCGTCGTCGTGGTCGCCGCCGCGTGGCCGAGGGCCTCGGCCGACCAGCCGGCGCCGTCGCCGTAGTAGCCGAACAGGTGCTCGATCGCCGCGACCATCTTCGGCTCGAGCTCGCGCCAGCGCTCGACCGGCGCCTCGACCGTCACCACGCTCGAGTAGACGGTGACGCGGGTGGCCCCGAGGTCGAGGAGCCGCGCCGCGAGCACGTCGGGCGGCCGGGTGCCACGGGCGCGGGCGGCCTCGGCCGAGCCATAGCGCTCGATCGCCATGCCGGTGAGCGAGCGGTCGAGGTCGAAGAGCCGCACCGACGGCGACGCGCCGGGTCGCGGGGTGACAGTGATCGGCTGGCCCATGCGGCGAAGACTACGCCGTCGCCGTCCTCACTCCCGTGCTCCGCGTCACGGGCGACGGCCGAGCATCGCGAGCAGCCGGGTCTGGCGGTCCGCGCCGGCCGGCGCAGTCACATCGGCGTCGAACATCCCGCTGCCGGCGAGCATGTCGGCCTGCGGCTCGACGATCGCGATACACGCCTCGACCAGCTCGGGGTCGAGTGCCCGGGGCTGGCCGGTCGCCTCGGCGAGGTCCCACCCGTGGATCAGCACGTCGATGAAGCGGTGGCCGGCGTAGATCTCGCCCGGCACCGGCCCGTAGGACACGCCGACCATGGCCTCCATCGCTCCGGGCGCCCGGAACGCGTCGGCCGCGATCTTGGCCGAGGCGTCGTAGGCGGCGAGCGGGTCGTCGCCGAGCAGGTCCCCGTCGAGCCGGTCGCCGACCTCCTCGATCGACTTGCCGGCGGTGAGCTCCCCCACCCAGAGGTTGCCGCTCACGATGTGGTTGAGGAGCGCGGGCGCGTTCCACTCCGAGCACGGAGTCGTGACGCCCCACTGGTCGGCCTCGACGCCGGCGACGAACGCACGGGTGGAGTCGAGCGCCTTCGCGTGCAGCTCGGGAAGATCGATGCTCATCGTGCCTCCTGGTCGGGTCGCTCCATCACAGGCCGCCGTGCCCGGCGCGTCGAGAGATCAGCCGTACCAGGCTCAGCGCGAGCGCCACCACCACCCCCGATCGCGATCCGCCGCAACTCTGCCCCCTCGCCCGGTACCGAGGCGCTCCATTGCAGCGGATCGGTGACCGCGAGGCAAGACGACCGGAGAAGACGGGTGAGACGGGTCCGTCAGAGCGGCGCGCTCAGAACAGCCGGCCGGGCGCGGGCGGGATGCCTCCCCAGCACAGCCCCTCCATGAAGATCCACGAGCGCCGATGGATCGCGCTGGGCCCGTAGGCGGCGAGCGCGCACCGGTGGACGGGCGCGGGATAGCCGCGGTTGGAGTCGAAGCCATAGGCGGGATAGTGCTCGGCCTCGTCGGCCATGAGCCGATCGCGTGTCACCTTCGCGACCACCGACGCCGACGCGACCGCCAGCGACGTCGCGTCGCCCCTGATCACGGTGGTCACGCGCGCGCCGAGGTCGAGGTAGTCGTGGTTGCCGTCGAGGATCACGCGGTCGCACTCGAAGCCCTGCGCCGCCAGCTGCGCGAGCGCCCGCCGACCCGCGGCGCGCAGCGCCGCCGTCATGCCGAGCTCGTCGCACTCCTCGTGGCTGGCGTGGCCGATGCCGACCGCCACCGCCCACGTGAGCACCCGGGCACCGACCTCCTCGCGCTGGGCCGGCGTGAGCACCTTCGAGTCGCGCACACCCCGGATCCGCTTCGGGGCCGGGATCACCGCCGCCACCGTCGCCGGGCCGGCCCACGCCCCGCGGCCCACCTCGTCGACGCCGCACACAAGCCGCTCCCCCGCCCTCCAACAGCGGCGCTCGAGCCTGAGCGTCGGGATGGGCGGGCCAGGGCCCCCCATGACGGGGGCCTCCGCGGTCATGCCACGGACCGTATCAAGCCGCGCCGCGGCCGCGGGGGACGGGGTTGCTTCCGGGTTTACCATCGACGCGTGACGCCCGGAACACGGGTCGAGGTGCGGTCTCGCTTCGACCAGCGCTGGGCACGCGGTTTCGAGATCGCCGAGACCCTGGTGGACGCGGGCCGGCCCCGGTACCGGCTGCGGCGGCGCTCCGACGGCTCGCTGCTCCCGGTGCTGTTCGTCGACGACGACGTACGCGAGGAGCAGAAGCGGTCGTCGATGTGGTGGGTCTGAGCGGAGGCTAGCCCTTGTCGGCGTGCTGCTTGAGCGCCGCGATGAGGTCGTCGACGGTGAGCGCCTGGAGCGTGGTGGTGCGCATGGTGCCCCGGGCGGCCAGCATCACGGCCGCGCGTGCCATCGTGGCCTCGTCGGGGGCCTCGATCACGTTGAGGAAGTCGTACTGGCCCATGAGCGCGTACTGCGCGAGCACGCGCAGCCCCATCGCCTCGACCTCTCGGGTCACGTCCACGATGCGGTCCGGGTTCTCGCGGATGGTGGCCCAACCGTCGGGCCCGACCGTGCTCAGCATCACGTAGGTGGGCATGGTCGCAGCCTAGCGACCCCACCCCCGGCGACGGTCTGGCTCGAGCCGAGCGACGTTGGCCGCCTCGCCCGGGTCGGCCTCGGTGGTGAGCCAGGCGTCGAGCATCTCGCGCGCGAGCTCGGGGCTCGTGAGGCGCAGCCCCATCACGAGGACGTTGGCGTCGTTCCACTTGCGCGCCCCGGCCGCGGTGCCGGCGTCGGTGCACAGCGCGGCGCGCGCGCCAGCCACCTTGTTGGCGGCAATCGAGGCCCCGGTTCCCGTCCAGCAGAAGAGCACGCCGGTGGCCACCTCGCCGCTCGCGACCTTCTCCCCCACCCTGCGCCCCACGTCGGCCCACTCGAGCGCCTCTCCGGCGGGCGGCCCCACCAGCTCGACCTCGTGGCCACGCTCACGCAGGTCGTCGACCACGGCGTCGGTGAGCGGGGTGCGCTCGTCGGAGCCCAGGACGACTTTCACCCGAGGAGCACCTCGTGCACCTCCGCCAGTGTGTCGAACCGCGCGTACTCCACTCCGGCAGTGTCGCACCACGCCGCGAGCTCCGCCTTGGCGAGCACCACGTCGGCGAGCAGCGCGGCCTTGCGGTCGCTCACGCCGTCACCGACGAGCACGGTGGTGCGCCCACGGTGGCGGGCATCCTTGATCGGGGCCTGCTTGCACACCCCGCACGTCGAGCACGGGCAGCAGCGGTCCTCGTGGGGGAACTCGAGCCGGCCGGTGGCGAAGTCGACCCGGTTGGTGAGCACGTGCACGCCGAACGGCGCGCACGCGTCGTCCACGTAGAAGCCGAAGCCGTCCGACACCACCGCCACCTCGGCTCCGGCCTCCCCGAGCGCCGTGAGCAGCCGACCGAAGCCCGGATCGAGCGGCACCTCGCGCGCCGCGGCGAGCATGGCGGGCTCGTCGGGCGCGACGAGATCCCACTGCTCGATCAGGCACTCCCGGCTCCCGATCTCCCCCGCGGTGTACCGATCCGCAGGCTCTCGCCACCGGGGTGACGCGAACCGGGCGAGCAGGTGCCGCCCCACGTCGACGGTGCTAACGGTGCCGTCGAAGTCGAGGAACACCGCGGCCCGGGGGATGTCGATCGCGGACGCGTGCATACGGCCGGCGATCGTACCGGCACGCGGCGCTCGAGCCCGTTAACACGGTTGTCACAGACGAGAGACATGGCCGGAATCTTCCCTGCTTAGGTTCTCCCGGACTTGGCAGATCCTCCCGGGGGTGCAGCTCCCGGCGGGCGTGGTGCCGCGGCAAGCCGCGACGGAAGGGGAGTCGACGTGTCGACAGGCAAGAAGCTCGTTGCCATGACGTTGCTGACGCTCATCGCGCTGATCGCGGTCAGCCAGTTCAACCACCACGCCGATCCCGGCGGCACGAAGACGGGTGCCACGGCCGACTACCTGGCGGCGTCCGGCGCGAAGGACGTGCAGGTCTCCCAGGACGGGATGAACAAGCTCGCCAACGAGACCGGGCACCTCCGAGTCTCGATCAACTTCACCTGGCTGCTGATCACCGGGTTCCTGGTGCTGTTCATGCAGGTGGGGTTCGCGTTCCTGGTGACCGGCCTGACCAGAGCGAAGAACGCCGGCCACATGATGATGATGAACCTCACGTCGTTCGCGGTCGCGCTCCTCGCGTACTACGCGATCGGGTTCGCCTTCCAGTTCGGCGGTGTCGCCCCGGTTGCCAATCTCGGGGGCGCGGCCCCCCTGAACGGCATCTTCGCCCACGGCAGCGCCGGCCTCATCGGTCTCCGCGGGTTCTTCCTCCAGAGCGGCAACAGCTACGACGTCGGCGTGATCGCGTTCTTCCTGTTCCAGGTCGTCTTCCTGGAGACCGCCGGCTACATCATCATCGGCGCCATCGCCGAGCGGATCAGCTTCGCCGGCTTCCTCATCGCCGAGATCGCGATGGGCGCCCTCATCTACCCGGTCTACGGCAACTGGATGTGGGGCGGCGGCTGGCTGTCGCATCTCGGCCAGTCGATGCACCTCGGCCACGGCGCGGTCGACTTCGCCGGCTCGGGCGTCGTGCACGCCACCGGCGGCTGGGCCGCCCTCGCGTTGGCCATGATCCTCGGGCCCCGCATCGGCAAGTACCGAAAGGACGGGACGCCCCGGGCCATCCCCGGTCACAACCTCGGCTACGTGGTGATCGGGACGCTCGTGCTGGTGTTCGGCTGGATGGGCTTCAACCCGGGCTCGACGTTCGGCAGCACCGACCTCCGCATCGCGGTCGTCGCCGTCAACACCCTGCTCGCGGCGTGCGCAGGAGCCGTCACGGCCATGGCCTGGACCAACGCGAAGTGGGGGAAGCCCGACATCTCGATGTCGTGCAACGGGATGCTCGCCGGGCTGGTCGCCATCACCGCCCCGTGCGCGTTCGTCGCCCCCTGGGCCGCAGTCCTGATCGGCCTCGTCGCCGGCTTCATCGTCTGCTACGGGGTCGAGTTCCTCGACCGCAAGGCCAAGATCGACGACCCGTGCGGCGCGATCTCGGTCCACGGCTTCTGCGGCGTGTGGGGCCTGCTCGCGGTCGGGCTCTTCGCCGACGGCACCTATCCCACCGCCGGTTGGAACGGTGTGGCCGGTCCCGTCAAGGGCCTCTTCTACGGCGACGCGGGCCAGCTCGGCGCCCAGCTGATCAACACCGGGGTCGGGTTCCTGTGGGCGTTCGGGATCACCTACCTGATCTTCAGCATCGTCAAGCGATTCGTCCAGATCCGGGTCTCCCCCGAGGTCGAGATCGAGGGCACCGACCAGGGCGAGTTCGGTCAGGTCTGCTACCCCGACTTCGTGCTGGTGACCGAGGCGCACGGCGACATCGGCGAGCTCGATCTCGCGACGGCCGGCGATCCCGGCGCCGCGAATCGGGAGCTCACCCCGGAGCGGGAGTGAGCCCGCAAGTGAACGCAGGAGTGGACGGAGTGGACCCGGACAGGCCACCGCGTAGTCGGCTCGGAGCGAGTCCCAGAGGGAGGATCGCGTGAAACTCATCGTCGCCATCGTGAAGCCGCACAAGCTCGACGACGTGACGGCGGCACTCCAGGGCATGGACGTGCCGGGCATGACGGTCTCGGAGGCGCGGGGCCACGGCCGTCAGCGCGGCCACACCGAGGTCTACCGTGGCGCCGAGTACAGCGTCGATCTCGTGCCCAAGGTGCGAATCGAGGTCCTGACCGACGACGCCGACACCGAGAAGATCGCGCGCGCGATCGTCGACGCCGCCCGCACCGGCAAGATCGGTGACGGGAAGATCTGGATCACGCCCGTCGAGGGCGTCACGCGGATCCGGACCGGGGAGATGGGCCACGACGCTCTTTAGTGAGCAGCGCGAGGCTCTCATCCGCGACGTTGCACTGCGAGGCCCGGCCTTCGGCCGGGCCTACGCAGCTCTCGTCGACGCGTGGCTGCGCGACCTGGTCGACGACGTAGCCGGCGTCGCGGTTGTCGCGGTCGGCGCCTACGGCCGCTCGGAGCTGTGCCCCGGGAGCGACCTCGACATCGTGCTCGTGCACCGAGGCCGGCGCGACATCGGCCCGGTGGCGGAGCGGCTCTGGTACCCGATCTGGGACGAGAACCTCGCGCTCGACCACAGCGTGCGCACGGTGAAGGAGGCGCTCTCGGTCGCCGACCGCGATCTGCGGGCCGCGGTCGGCCTGCTGGACGCCCGGCGCGTGGCCGGCGATCCGGAGCTCGCCGAGGAGCTGGTGCGCCGCGCGGGCGAGCAGTGGCGAAAGCGGGCCCGGCGGTGGCTCCCGGCGCTCGACAAAGAGGTGACCGACCGGCACCGCCGGATGGGCGAGGTCGCCTTCCTGCTCGAGCCCGAGCTGAAGGAGAGCAAGGGTGGGCTGCGCGACCTGAACGCGCTGCGAGCGATCGCGGCCGCCGTCCCGATCCTCCCCGACGAGGATCTCGTCGCGCCGCCCGCGCACGACGTGCTGTTCGCCGCCCGCGTCGAGCTCCATCGCAGGTCGGGTCGCTCCCTCGACCGTCTGCTCCTCGAGACCCAGGACGACGTCGCTGCCGACCTCGGGCTGGTCGACGCCGACGAGCTGATGGCCCGGATCGCGGCGGCCGGGCGCACGATCGCCTGGGCCGGCGACGACGCCCGGCGCCGAGTGCGCTCGTGGCTCGAGGGCCCGAAGGGGCGCGGCGCCGGCGCCGACCGCCCGCTCGGGCCCGGCCTCGTCCTCCGCGAGGGCGAGGTGGAGCTGAGCGCCGACGCGACACCGGCCGACGACCCGTCGCTCGTCCTCCGTGCGGCCGCCGCGGCCGCCTACGCGGGCGCGCTGCTCAGCCGGGCCGCGATGCGCCGCTTCGTCGCCGAGGCGCCCGCGCCGGCATCTCCCTGGCCCGACGAGGCTCGCCAGGCTCTCGTCGGGCTGCTGGGCGCGGGTGAGAGCGCCATCCCCGTCATCGAGACGCTCGACCAGCACGGGATCGTCGTCCGGCTCCTCCCCGAGTGGGAGCACGTGCGCAGCCGGCCCCAACGCAACGCATACCACCGCTTCACCGTCGACCGGCACCTGATCGAGGCCGCGGCGCAGGCCGCCGCGTTCACGCGGCAGGTCGCTCGGCCCGACCTCCTATTGGTCGCCGCGCTCCTCCACGATCTCGGGAAGGGCTACCCCGGCGACCACACCGACGTCGGAGTCGAGCTCACGGAGCGCATCGCCACGCGCATGGGCTTCCCGCCCGCCGACGTGGACGTGCTCGTCGCGCTCGTGCGGCACCACCTGCTGCTACCGATGGTGGCCACCCGCCGCGACCTCGACGACCCGGCCACGGTCGCCGCCGTCGTCGACGCCGTCGGCGACCTCGGCACGCTCGAGCTGCTGGAGATGCTCACCGAGGCCGACTCCCTCGCCACCGGAGAGGCCGCGTGGAGCCCGTGGAAGGCGGAGCTGATCCACGAGCTGGTCTCGCGCGTCGCCCGCCGCCTCGCGGGCCACGAGCCGCCCGAGCCGCCCGAGCCGGCCGAACCTCCGGTGGCGCTCGCGGCCCGCGCCGCCGACGGCCTCCTCGTGGAGGTCGAGGGATCCCGGCTCACGGTCGTGGCACCGGACCGGCCGGGCCTCTTCTGCCAGATCGTCGGGCTGCTCACCGTGCACGGCCAGGACGTCCGGGCGGCGCGGGCCGGCTCGACGGAGGACGGCCTCGCCGTCGACACCTTCGAGGTGGAGCCCGCGGTGGGCGGCAGCCTCGATCCGGCCCGGCTCGAGGCCGACTTGGTCGAGGCCCTCGCCGGGCGCCACCCGCTCGACGACCGGGTCGCGGAGCGGGCCCGGACGTACGCGACCCGGCAACGGCCCGGCGCCGCCCGACCGGCCGAGCCCCGGGTGATCGTCCACAACGACGCCTCCGCGACGGCGACGGTCGTCGAGGTGCGCGCGCCCGACGGCATCGGCGTGCTCTACCGGATCACGCGCGCGCTGGCGCGCCACCACCTCGACATCCGCCACGCGAAGGTGGCCACGCTCGGCCACGAGGTGGTCGACTCGTTCTACGTCCGCGACGTCGACGGCCAGAAGCTCGTCGACCCCGAGCTCCTGGCCCAGCTCGAGCACGCCATCCTCGCGGAGCTGTCGGAAGCCTCGTAGCTCACGCCCGCCCGGCGGCACCGCCCTATCCTGGCCCGATGCCCGAGCCGTCGACGGACGCGCCCACAACCGTCGCGATCGTCCCCCACACGCACTGGGACCGCGAGTGGTACCTGCCGTTCCAGGCCTTCCGGATCCAGCTCGTTCGCCTCCTCGACGAGCTGCTCCCCATGCTCGAGCGCGACCTCTCCTACCCACGCTTCCTCCTCGACGGCCAGACCGCGGTGCTCGACGACTACCTCGCGGTCCGGCCCGAGGCCGAGGAGACGCTGCGCCGGTTGATCGCGTCGGGCCGGCTGTCGGTGGGGCCGTGGATGATCCTCATGGACGAGTTCATGGTCTCGGGAGAGACGCTCGTGCGCAACCTCCAGCTCGGCATGGCCCGCGCCGCGGAGCTCGGCGGCGCGATGCCGGTCGGCTACCTACCCGACATGTTCGGGCACGTCGCGCAGATGCCGCAGCTGCTCCGCCTCGCCCGCCTCGAGCACGCGGTGGTGTGGCGGGGCGTGCCCTCGGAGGTGACCAGGACCGCGTTCTGGTGGGAGGCGCCCGACGGCTCGCGGGTACGGGCCGAGTACCTCTACGGCTCCTACTCCAACGGCCGCGACCTCCCCGACGACGCGAAGCAGCTCGTCACCAGGGCCCACGGCTACGAGCTCGAGCTCGGCCCGGCCCGGCTCCCCGGCGGCGACCTCCTGCTGATGAACGGCACCGACCACCAGATGCCGCAGCCTGGGCTCGGCCGGGTCGTCGCCGAGGCCAACGAGCTCCAGGACGACTACCGCTTCGTGGTCACCTCGCTTCCCGAGTACCTCGCCACGCAGCCCACGGAGGGGCTGGTCACGTGGAGGGGAGAGCTCCGCTCCGGCGCGCGCGCCAACGTGCTCATGGGCGTGGCGTCCAACCGAGTCGACGTGCATCGCGCCACGGCGGTGGCCGAGAGAGCGCTCGAGCGGCGGGCCGAGCCGATGAGCGCGCTCCTGCTCCCGGCCGAGCGCTACCCGGCCGCGTTGCTCGACCTCGCGTGGCGCAAGCTCGTGCTCAACTCGGCGCACGACTCGTCGTGCGCGTGCAGTCACGACGAGGTGGTCGATCAGGTGGTGGTGCGTTACCGCGAGGCTCGCCAGATCGGCGATGGGCTCGCGCGTGAGGCGCTGCACGGGCTCGCGGAGCGAATCGAATCGCCGCCCGGCTCGACCGTCGTGGTCAACCCCACCGCCGCCGGTCGCGGCGGGCTGGTTTCGGCCTACGTTCCCGGCCGGGGCCCGGTGCACTTCGTAGGGCCCGACGGCGAGACTCGGCCCACACAGCTCGTGCGCACCGTCGGCACGGAGGGGTTCTCCGCCGTCGTGACCGGCCAGAAGGTGCGCTGGGTGCTCGAGCTGATGCGCGGGCCCGAGTTCGCCGGCACCCGCATCGGCAGCGTCGACCGCACCGTCGCCGACGATGGCACCGTCGAGCTGGTGTTCCACGGCGTGCACGGGGGCGAGCCCACCCTCGACCTCGAGGAGCTGCGCGACGAGCTGCTCGAGCTGGCCGGAAGCGAGGTGACCTTCAGCTTCCGGGTGGTGCCATCGGGCGCGCGCGAGGTGATCTTCGACCCTGGGAGCGTTCCCGGCTTCGGCTGGGCCACGTTCACCGCGTCCGAGGGCAACGGGCCGGCCACCGCGGTCACGGCCGAGGGCCGCACGCTTGCCAACGAGCACCTGCGCGTGAGCGTGGACGCGACCGACGGGACCTTCACACTCACCGCCGGCACACTCATCGCCGGCACACTCATCGCCGGCGACCTGACGATCGCCGGCTTGGGTCGTCTCGTCGACGGCGGCGACGGCGGCGACACCTACAACTACTCGCCTCCCCTCACCGACACAGTGATCGACCGGCCCGAGACGGTCACGACCACCATCCTCGACGCCGGCCCGGTGCGGGCGCGCGTGCTCGTCGAGAGCACGTATCGATGGCCCACGCACGCGCCGGGCGATGCAGCGACGTGCGAGCGCCGGAGCGAGGAGACGGCCGACGTCCACGTGCGCACCACGCTCGAGCTGCGCACCGGCGAGCGATTCCTGCGCGTGCACACCGAGCTCGACAATCGCTGCCGCGACCACCGCCTGAGGGCCCACTTCCCGCTCCCCGCTCCGGTGCACGGCTCCTTCGCCGAGTGCGCATTCGCGGTGGTGGAGCGCGGCCTGACGGCTGAGGGCGGCCCGCACGAGGTGGGCCTTCCTACGTTCGTGTCACGCCGCTTCGTCGACTGCTCCGACGGTCGGCGCGGGCTCGCGCTCATCCACGACGGGCTGCTCGAGTACGAGGTTGTCGGCGAGCCGGGCGCGCGTCAGGAGCTGGCGCTCACCCTGCTGCGCGCGACGGGCTACCTGTCGCGCTGGGCACCCGCGCTCCGCCCCAACCCGGCCGGTCCCCTCGATCCGCTCGAGGGGCCGCAGCTCCAGGGCCATCACGTGGTCGACTACGCCGTGCTGCCGCACGAGGGGGACTGGCGGGCCGCAGCGCTCTACGACCGGGCCGACGAGCTGCTCGTTCCACTCGAGCGCGTGCGCGGCGGCGGCTCACGGGGCGCGCACCTCCCGCGCATCGGGCAGCGGCTCGCGGTACGCGGCGCGGCCGTGTCGGCCGTGCGCCGCGAGCCCGGCGGCCTGGTGGTCCGGGTGTTCAACCCCTCGGACGCGCCGGGCCTGGTGGAGATCGAGCGTGACGGCGCGCCGGCGACCGGATGGGTCGTCGACCTGTTCGGCCAGCCGGTCGAGAGCCTCGAGGGAGCCCTCGAGCTGCGTGGTGGTCAGATCGCGACCCTCCGTCTCACCTGACCCTGTCTTCACCTCCCCCATCTCCCACCCGCGTTGGTGCACTCCTCCGCGCCTGGTGCGTCCTTCGCACCAACGCGGCAACGCGTGACGCTCGGCGATGTACGCCTGGATCATCTCCGCGGCCGTGATCCCCGTGCCGAGGCCTCGAGGCTCACGACGCGCCCGGTGCCGCGACGACCGGCTCGAGCAGCACCTCGCCCGTCGCCCGGTCGCTCGCCCACACCGCGTCGAGGCCCGGCGCCCGTACACGCACGCCCGCCGGAGCGCCGCTCACCTCCCAGAGGACGGTGGGGCGGGGGCCGTGCCACCGCAGCGCGTACGACACGCGGCCGGACCGGGTCGGAGCGTTGTGCACCGCGAGGTCGCGGCCGAGCCAGGCCGGCGGCAGCTCTGGGACGAGAGCCACCGCGCCCGCGTCGTCGTCGCCGACGAGCAGCGACCGGACGAGCCGAAGCGTCGGCGCGGGGCCGTCGGCCCAGGCCCAGGTCGGCGACGCGGCATCGAGCCGGGCACGGAGCGCCTCCCAGCGCCCGCCGGTCGCATGCGGGCGCACGGTGGTCACGTGGGCGAGGGCCCGCCTGGCGCGCCACCGGAGCCGTTCCCGGGCCGCGGCGGCCTCAGGAGCGAAGCCCCACTCCTCGAGCACGGCGACCACGGCCGCGGTCGGCCGGGACGACGACTCGGCGGCCAGCAGCAGCGCGGCCCGGGCCGCGTCGACGCCGCGCTGCACTCCCTCGTCGGGGAGCTCGACCCGCATGCCGCGCCCGAGCTGGGCCGCCCAGCCCCGGGTCGCGTCGGCGGCCGACGGCACCCGCGTGAGATCGACCCGGCCGGCCTCGCCGGTCTCGCCGACGCCCGGTAGCAAGCCCACCCGCAACGTGCTCCGATGGCTCAGCGGGTAGAGCAACGCGATCTCGAGCGCGCCGCCCCGGTCGCGGGCCGCCACGAACGGGCCGGCGACGGCGCGGCCCGAGCGCACGATCTCGAGCGCGGGCTCGCCACCCGTCGTCGCTACGACCCAGCGAGACGGCGGTCGTGGCACGACGAGCGCAGGACGGCCATCCGTCATCACGACGGTACCGTCGAGCGCGATGCGCGCGAGCCGGCCGCGGCGATCACCACGAAGCGCAGGGCGGAGCACGAACGCGACCACGAACGGCACCGGCGACCGGTTCTCCACCTCGATGGCCACCAGGCCGCCCGCGCCTCCCACCGCGTACGCACGCTGCACCGCGTCGCCTCCGGGCACGCGCATGACCGTCTCCGGCACCGGTCCGTCAGCGGCGAGACGTTGACGCACCGCGGTCTCGACCGCGGGCACGTGCCAGCGGTCGTCGGCGCCGATCCACCAGTCGACGACCCAGCGCGCACCCGTGAGCCCGACGAGCCCGCGTGGGTCGATCCAGGCCCGGTGGACCGATCCGAGCGCACCCAGCTCCGTCACGGGGCCGGTCGCGCTCACGTCATCCCGTGCAGCTCGGCCTTGGCCTCGCGCAGCATCAGGGCGGGAACGAGGTCGGCCGGCTTGCGGCCCTGGTAGAGCACCGCGCCGACCTGCTCCGCGATCGGCATCTCGACCCCGTGGACGCGCGCCAGCTCGAGCACCGCGCCCGTCGTCTTCACCCCCTCGGCCACCATCTTCGTCTCGGCGACGATCTCGTCGAGCGGCCGGCCCTGCCCCAACGCGACGCCCACCATGCGGTTGCGGCTCTGCTCACTCGTGCAGGTGGCGACCAGGTCGCCCAGCCCGGCGAGACCGGAGAAGGTGCGGGGATCGCCACCGAGGGCCATCCCGAGGCGCGCCAGCTCGGCGAGCCCGCGCGTGATGAGCGCGGCCTTCGTGTTGTCGCCGTAGCCGAGACCGTGCGCCACGCCCGCCGCCAGCGCGATCACGTTCTTGAGCGCGCCCGCGATCTCGCAGCCGACCACGTCGGGGTTCGTGTAGACGCGGAAGGTGCGGGTCATGAAGAGCTGCTGGAGCTCCACCGCGGCGTCGGGGTCGGCCATCGCCACCACCGACGCCGTCGGCTGGCCCGCTGCCACCTCGCGGGCGAGGTTGGGGCCGGTCAGCACGCCGGTGCGGTCGGGCCGGTGGGTGGGGAGCACGTCGGCTACGACCTCCGTCATACGGCGCAGGGTGCCCTGCTCGACGCCCTTGGCGAGGCTGACGACCGGGACCTCGTCGCCCACGTACGGAGCCGCTGCCGTGAGCACGTCGCGGAACCCGTGCGACGGCACCGCCACCACCACCGCTGCCGCCCCGCGGCAGGCCTCCTCGAGCGAGGCGGTCGCGCGGAGGTCGGGGGGGAGCGCCACGCCCGGCAGGTACTCGGGGTTCTCGTGCCGGCCGTGAATCGCCGAGGCGACCGCCGGGCTCCGCGCCCACAGCGTCGTGTCCGCGTGGGTGGCCACGATCGCGGCGACCGCCGTCCCCCACGAGCCCGCGCCCACCACCGCGACCTTCATCCGGCCTCCTCATTCCTCGCGGCCGCGCGCACGCTGCGTAGCCGCGCCGTGTCGGGCCCGCGCACCCACCATTCGTCGTCGGGCCCACTCGGGCCCTGCGGGTAGAGCTCGCGTGCCCGCCCGACCGCCGCGCAGATCGCCTCCATGATCCGGTCGGTCGCGTCGCGGATGCGCTCGTCGGGCCGGATCCGCACCGGTGGGCCCACCACCGCGGTCTGCGCGACGCCGAGCCTCCAACGGGGCTCGCGGCCCTTGAACAGGATCCGGTGCGAACCCCACAGGCCCACCGGCGTGACCGGCACGCCCGTCGCCCGCGCGAGTCGCCCCGTGCCCGACTTGCCCGCCATCGGCTCGAGGTCGAGGGAGATCGTCCCTTCGGGGAACACCGCGACGCACTCGCGGCGTCGGAGCGCGTCCACGGCCGCGTCGAGCGCGCCGGCTGCGGCGGTGGAGCCGCGCAGGACCGGGATCTGCCCGACGGATCGGAGGAGCGGCCCCAGGACCGGCCTCTCGAACAGCTCGGCCTTGGCGAGGAATCGCACCTTGCGGTGCCGGCGGTCGGCGACGGCGCCGAGGACGAGGGGATCGAGGTACGAGACGTGATTGGACGCCAGGATCACCGGCCCGTGCACGGGAATGAGGTGCGCTCCCTCGACGGTCCAGCGCATGCCGAGACGCAAGGGAGGAAGCAACGTGCCGCGCGCCAGCGCGTAGACCGGCTCCACGGCCGGTAGCATAGGCAGTTGCATGACGCGTGACTCGTTCCTCATCGCGCAGCTCTCCGACCTTCATTGCGGATCGCCCTACTTCGATCCCGAGCTGCTGCACGCGGCCGTGAGTGAGATCGTCGCGGTCGCGCCCGACCTCGTGCTCGTGGGTGGCGACCTCACCGCCGAGGGTTACGCGGGTGAGTTCCGGACCGCGCAACGCTTCCTCGAGCCGATCTTCGACGCCGACCTCGCGGTGGTCGTGCTCCCGGGGAACCACGACGCCAAGAACGTGGGCTACGTCCATTTCCGCGACACGTTCGGCCCCGGCGACGTCGACGGCAAGAGCGACCGCGTCCTCACCCTCGCCCCCGAGCGGCCCCGCCCGGGCGTGCCGGCCCGCGTGATCGTCGTCGCCATCGACTCGACCAAGCCCGACCTGGCCGAGGGCGAGATCGGTCGGGAGCGCTACTCCTGGATCCGCCACCAGTTCGAGCCCGAGGCCGACCTGAAGGTGCTGGCCCTGCACCACCATCTCGTCCCCGTCCCCGGCACGGGCCGTGAGCGCAACACCGTGTGGGACGCCGGCGACGTGCTCGCGCTCCTGCCCACGTTCGGTGTCAACCTCGTGCTCTCGGGCCACAAGCACGTCCCGTTCGTGTGGCTGCTCAACAGCGTGCTGATCGTCAACTCCGGCACGGTGTCGTCGTATCGGCTGCGCGGTTACGTGCGGCCCTCCTACAACCTCATCGAGATCGACGACCGTTGGATCCGCGTCACCTGCAAGTACCCCGGCTCCGGCGAGCGTCTGGCCGGCGAGCTCAATCGCGAGGCGATGCGCCTCGTCACGAGCTCGGACCTCTCGGGGATGTTCTCCAAGTCCACCTGGCACGCCTGAGCCTCGAGACGAGGCGCTCATGTACGTTCGCTTCTTCTTCTCCGCGGTGGACCCCGCCGACAGCGACGAGGTTCAGCGCATCTTCTTCGAAGATGTCAAGCCGGCCTTCGACGCCGAGCCGAGCTGCGAGGGCGTCGAGCTGCTCGTGAGCACTGCGACGAACGTCGGTGGACTGGTCGAGGGCGTGGTGATGTCGCGCTGGCGCGCCGACGCCGACGTCGAGCGGGCACTGCGGTCGCGCGCGATCGCGGAGTCTTTGGTGCGGGTGCGCCAGCTGCTCCGACTGGAGCCGATCATCCGCACGTTCCGCTCGCTCGACGAGGAACCGGCCGCGGCCGAGGACGCGCCCCAGTCGTGAACGGCCCAGTCGTGAACGGCCCAGTCGCCGGTGTCGTGGTGCCGATCCGAGCCTTCTCCGCGGGCAAGGCCCGGCTCGCCCCCGACCTCGACGACTCCGACCGGGCCGATCTCGTCCGGACCATGGCCGAGCGCGTCGTCGAAGCCGCGGGCACGCTCCCGCTGGTCGTGGTGTCCGGTGCGCCCGAGGTTCGCGACTGGGCCGCCCGGCTCGGGCTGACCGTGCTCGACGACCCCGGCAGCCTCGACGCCGCCGCCGCGGCCGGCGTCGCGTGGTGCGCGGCTCGGTCGCTTCGGCGGGCGGTGATCGCGCACGCCGACCTCCCTCTCGCCGGTTCGCTCGCGCCCCTTGCGCGCGACGCCGCGAGACCGATCGTGGCCCTGGTCCCCTGCCACCGTGACGACGGCACGACCGTCCTCTCGGTGCCGGTCGAAGCCGGCTTCCGCTTTCGCTACGGCCGAGGATCGTTCCGCCGGCACGGATTCGAGGCCCGGCGTCTGGGCCTCGGCGTGCGGGTCGTGCGCGACCCGACCCTCGCGTTCGACATCGACCTGCGCTCCGACCTCGAGCAGCTCCGGGCGGCCTCGGTGCCGGCTCGGCCCTGACTGCGCCGGCCGTGGCCGTCGGCCTCGATCTGGTCGTCCCGCCTCGTGCCCTCGCAGTCGGCGCGCACGCGGACGACATCGAGTTCGGCTGTGGCGCGACGCTCGCCAAGTGGGCCGCGGCCGGCTGCGAGGCGCACCTACTCGTGCTGACCGACGGGTCGAAGGGCACCTGGGACCCGGCCGCCGACCTCGAGGTGCTGGTCGCGCGGCGCGAGCGCGAGCAGCGGGCTGCGGCCGGCGTCCTCGGAGCGACCGCGGTGCACTTCCTCGGCCTCGTCGACGGCGAGCTCCGCAGCGGGCCGCAGGAGCGGGCCGCGGTCTGCGAGCTGATCCGCCGCGTGCGGCCGACGATCGTGCTCGGGCAGGACCCGTGGAAGCGCTACCGCCTCCATCCCGATCACCGCGAGGCCGGGCTGCTGACGGTCGAAGCCATGGTCGCCGCTCGCGACCCCCACTTCTTCCCCGATCAGGATGCCCCCCCACACCGGCCGGCACATCTGCTGCTGTTCGAGGCCGAGGTCGTGGACCACCTCGAGCGCGTGAGCGAGCGCGACATCGGGGCAAAGCTCGCCGCGCTCCTCTGCCACGAGAGTCAGCGGCGCTCAACGATGCGGATCGATGCCACCGCCCCCGACGCCGACGCGCAGCGCGCCGCGTTCGAAGAGCGCGTGCGGGAGCGGCTCGGCGAGGCCGGCGCGCAAGCCGACGCCGGGCCGGCCGAGGCGTTCAAGCTCCTCGACGACCTGTGAGCGCCCGATGGGCGCGCGGCCGACCGCGCTGCGTCCCGGCCGACGTGCGCCCCGGACGCGACGAGGAGGGCCGCTCGGCGGCCCCCCTCGATGCGATGCTGTTGCGCGTCAGCGCTTCTTCGCCCGCCTCCGCTTCGCCGGCTTGCGGGCCTTCTTCGCGGCCTTCCGCTTCGCCGGCTTGCGGGCCTTCTTCGCGGCCTTCCGCTTCGCGGGAGCCCGCTTCTTCGCGGCCTTCCGCTTCTTCGCGGGAGCCCGCTTCTTCGTCGTCTTCCTTGTGGCCTTCCGCTTCGCGGGGGCCCGCTTCGCGGTCTTGCGCTTCGCCGACTTACGAGCCGGAGCTCGCTTCGCCGCCTTCCTCTTCGTGGCCTTCTTGGCCGTCTTCCGCTTTGCAGGAGGCACGAACACCACCTTTCATGGGACGTTGCCGACTACCGGCGATGAACTCAACGCGAGTGCGCTGAACCCCTTGCCTATCTCACGGCGGACTTGAAGCCGGCACCCGCCGTGAACTTCACGCCCTTGGAAGCCGCGATCTGAACCGGCTCGCCGGTGCGCGGGTTGCGCCCCGTACGCGCCTTGCGCTCGGTGCGCGACCAGGCACCGAAGCCCGGGATCGTCACTTTCTCACCCTTTGCCACTGCGGCCTTGACGCCTTCCATCAGATGATGGAGGGCAGCCTCGGCGTCCTTCTTGCTGAGGCTCGCCGCATCGGCGATGTGATCGACGAGCTCTGCCTTGTTCACGCTTTACCTCCGAGCGTTGCGTGTATCAGAGAAATGAGAACCTATTCGTGCGTCAAGGTCAAGCATTTCCTCACGCGCGAACGCGCGGTGCTCCACCCCGCAATACGTTGGCACACCTCCGCGCGCGATGGGTGGATATCCCGCGAGCGCGCGACGATGGCGCGATGACCAGCACAGATGACGGTCGCGACGACGATCGCGACGACGATCGCGACCGGGCGGCCGAAGGTGCTGTCGGGCTCGCCGACGGCAGCTACGACGCGTTCGTCATCTGGGCCGACGAGCGCGCCGACGGGAGCATCTCGATCGAGCTGACGGTGACCGCGGGTGTCCACAAGGGCGACGTCGTGGGTGTCGTCGCGTGGGGGACGCGCGGGCGTGACCCGCTCGGGCTCGTCGGTCTGCCGTGCACGCTCGTCGTCGACGGTGGCCGGCCGAGGGTGGACTTCGACGGCCCGGTCACCCCGGGCGGCGTCGACCACGGGCCACCCGGACGCGAGTGAGCCCGGGTCCACGACCCGGGCTCACGAGCAGCCCCGAGCAGATTCGAACTGCCGTTTCCGCCTTGAGAGGGCGGCGTCCTGGGCCGCTAGACGACGGGGCCGAAAGGCGCGCCCGCGGGGCGAGCGCTGGGCCGGCGGCCCGGGGATCCGGTACGCCGGTGGGCTCGGGGGGGAGGACTCGAACCCCCAATGACAGGGCCAGAACCTGTTGTGTTGCCGATTACACCACCCCCGAATGGGCACTTCATGTTAGCGAGCGCGGGCCGACGCTCCCGACCGGTCCGGGGGCGGCTCAGCCGAGCCGGACCCGGGCGGCCCGGAGCCGGGCCAGCGCACGCTCGCGACCGAGGAGGAGGACCGAGTCGAAGAGCGGGAGGCCCGCGTGCCGACCTTCGACCGCCGCATAGAGCGCGGGCATCGCCTTGCGCGCCTTGATCCCCAGCGCGTCGATCACCGGCCGGAGGTCGATCGCCTCCACGGTCCACGCGCAGCCCTCGAGATGCGCGATCACGGCGTCGAGGATCTCGTCGACCCGGTCGGTCGCAGCGAGCCGCTCCCACGACTCCGGGGCGATCTCCACGCCGTCGCCGGCGGTGAAGAGAAAGTCCATCTGGTCGACGAGCGACTCGAGCGTGACCGCGCGCTCCTGCCCGATCGCGACCGCCGCCTCCACCGTCACCGCGGCCATCCCGTCGCCGTAGCGCCCGTCGTCGTAGCGCCGGTGCACGAGCGGCACCACGCGCGCCACGAGATCACTCAGCGTGAGCATCCGGATGTACTCACCGTTCATCCAGTCGAGCTTCTGGTAGTCGAAGGACGCGGCCGAGGGGACCACGTGCGCGAGGTCGAACTCCGCGATCAACTCGTCGCGCGACAGCAGCTCGCGCCCGTCGGCGGGAGCCCAGCCGAGCAGCGCGAGGTAGTTGAGGAGCGCTTCGGGCAGGTAGCCGCGATCGCGGAAGGCCTCGAGCGCGACCGCTCCGTGACGCTTCGAGAGCTTGGCCCGGTCGGCACCGACGATCAACGGCAAGTGCGCGTACCTGGGGCGGTCGGCGACGCCGAGCGCCTCGCGGAGCGCGAGCACCCGGTGCGTCGAGTCGAGCAGGTCCTCGCCGCGGATGACGTGGGTGATGCTCATCTCGGCATCGTCCACCGCGTTGGCCAGGAAGAACAGGGGGGTGCCGTCGGATCGGACGATGACGAAGTCGGCCACGGTGGCCCACTCGACGGCCACCTCGCCCCGCACCAGATCGTCGAAGCGGCTCACCCCGGCGTCGGGCGTGCGGAAGCGGAGCATGCGCGGCCGTCCCTGCGCCTCCAGCGCCGAGCGCTGCGACGCGGTGAGGTGGCGGCAGTGGCCGTCGTAGCCGGGTGATCGCCCGGCCGCCCGGGCAAGCTCGTTGCGCGCCTTCAGCTCGTCCTCGGTGCAGTAGCACCCGTAGACCCGACCGTCGGCGAGCAGGCGGTCGGCCGCGGCACGGTAGCGATCGAAGCGCGTGCTCTGGAGGACGGGCCCCTCGTCCCAGTCGAGCCCCAGCCAGCCCAGCGTGCCCTCGATCCCCGATACCCACTCTGCGCGCGAACGAGCGATGTCGGTGTCCTCGATCCGGAGCACCATCGCGCCGCCGTGGTGGCGGGCGAACAGCCAGTTGAACAGTGCAGTGCGCGCGCCGCCCACGTGGAGAGAGCCGGTCGGCGCGGGTGAGAAGCGGACCCGGACAGGACTGGTCATCGGGCAGGGCTGGTCATCGGGCGGGGAGTCTACGGGCGCGCGCCCGCGGCGGCTCAGGCCTCGGCAGCCAGCTCGTCGAGGAGACCGCGGGCGATCACCACCCGCTGGATCTGGTTGGTGCCCTCGTAGATCTGGGTGACCTTGGCGTCACGCATCATCCGCTCGACCGGGAAGTCGGTCGTGTAGCCGGCGCCACCGAGGAGCTGAACGGCGTCGGTGGTCACGCTCATCGCGGTGTCCGAGGCGAACGCCTTCGCCATCGCGGATGCCTTCGGGATCCCGAGTCCGCCGGCATCGACGCGCGCGCAGGCCCGGTAGACCAGGAGCCGGGCCGCCTCGACGCGGGTGGCCATGTCGGCGAGCATGAACCGCACACCCTGGAAGTCGGAGATGGCCCGCTCGAACTGCCGACGCTCCTGCGTGTAGCGCGCCGCGACCTCGAGCGCGCCCTGCGCGATCCCCACCGCCTGGGCACCCACGATCGGGCGCGACCGGTCGAGCGCCGCGAGCGCGTAGCCGAAACCCCTGCCTTCCTCGCCGACGAGGTTGGCCGCCGGTACCACGACGTCGTCGAGGAGCACCTCGCCGGTGGGCGAGCCGCGGACACCCATCTTGTGCTCGAGCTTGCCAATCGAGAACCCGGGGAGGTCGCGCTCGACCACAAACGCGCTGATCCCGCGCTTGCCCGCGTCGGGGTCGGTCTTGGCGAAGACCGTGTAGAGGTCGGACACGCCCGCGTTGGTGATCCAGGTCTTGCGGCCCCGGAGCACGTAGTGGTCGCCGTCGCTGCCGGCCCGGGTGGTCATCGCCCCCACGTCGCTACCGGCCCCCGCCTCCGACAGGCAGTAGCTGGCCTGGTACTCACCCGACGCGACCCGCGGCACGTAGCGGGTCTTGAGCTCGTCGCTCCCCCACTCGATCACGGCGGTCATCGCCAGCCGCGAGATGAGGGCGAACAGGGACGACGAGGCGCACACCCGAGCCAGCTCCTCCACCACGATGGCGAAGGTGAGCAGGTCGCCGCCGTCGCCACCGAGCGCCTCGGGGTACAGGGCCCGCACGAACCCGGAGTCGCGCCAGGCGTCGAAGGAGGCCCGGGGGAACTCGGCCCGCTCGTCGGCATCGCGTGCGTGCGGCGCGATCTCCTTCTCGGCGAAGCGCCGCAACGCGGCGCGCAGTTCCTCGTGCTCGTCGGTGAGGGCGAACAGGCTCACGAACCTGACATGGTAGTCAGGAAGCTGACGGGCCCGACCCGATCAGCAGGCTCGATCAGGCGGCGAGTCACTCAACTCGACTCGATCGCGCGATCGGGCCCTGGCCGGACGTCGAGCGCGCGGTGGAGGGCCTCGCGCACGGCGGCGGTGTGGATGGGCAGCTCGTTGGCCGCCATGCGTAGCACGCTCTCGGGCACGCAGTCGACCACGCCGCGCCGCGCCACATAGTCGTGCGCGGCGTCACGCACGACGTGGGGCCGCCACTCCACCGCCTCGGGAGACAGCTCGCCCTGGTAGCCGAGCAGCTCGACCGCGAACTCGACGTCGATCACGACCGGCGCCCGACCGAACAGCGCGGCCCGCTTCATCGCGATCTCCGCGATGACGGCGAGCGCGTCGTCGGCGTGCTCGTGCTCACGGAGCTGAAGGCGGTCGCGGAAGCGGGCAGCGAGCGTCAGCGCGTAGCCGATATTGGGCCCGGGCGAGCCGAGGAACGAGCCGGTCGGCTGGCCCGCGGCGAGGTCACCGGGCCGGTCGGCCCACCAGCTCCGCGCCGGCGGCACCCGCACGCCGGGCGCGAGGTTGGGCTCCTGGCGGGGCTCGTCCTCGAGGCGCTCCGCGACGAACGGGTCGGTCGGCATGGCCGGATGACTAGTCGCGTTGCTCGGCCAGCAGCAAGCCGTAGACGAGCGAGTCGGAGAGTGCCTGCCACGAGGCCTCGATGATGTTCTCGCTCACGCCGATCGTCGTCCACGTGCGCTCGCCGTCGGTGGTGTCGACCAGGACCCGCGTGACGGCGCCCGTGCCCTTGGCGGTGTCGAGGACGCGCACCTTGTAATCGGTGAGGTGCACGTGGTCCAGGGCCGGGTAGCGACTGCCGATGGCCTTGCGTAGGGCCGTGTCGAGCGCGTTCACCGGCCCGTTGCCCTCGGCCGTGCTCACCAGGCGCTCTCCGCCCACGTGGACCTTGATCGTGGCCTCGGTCATGAGCTCGGTGCCGTCGTGCTCGTCGGTGATCACGCGGAACGACTCCACGCGGAACCACGGCTGCTCCCACCCGGTCGCCCGGCGCATGAGCAGCTCGAGCGAGCCGTCGGCCGCCTCGAAGTGATAGCCCTCGTGCTCGAGGCGCTTCAGCTCGTCGACCACGTTGTTCAAGGTCGGACCGTCGAGCTCGAGGCCGAGCTCCTGCGCCTTGAGCAGCAGGGTCGAGCGCCCGGCGAGCTCGGAGACCACGAACCGGGTGCCGTTGCCGACCGAGTCGGGCGGGACGTGCTCGTAGGCGTCCGGCCGGCGGACGATCGCGCTCACGTGCAGGCCGGCCTTGTGCGCGAACGCCGACGACCCGACGTAGGCGGCCTGCGGATTGAGGGCCATGTTGACCAGCTCGGCTACGTGGTGCGCGACGGGCGTGAGCCGCTCGAGGCGGTCGGCGGGGATCGTCTCGATCCCCATCTTGAGCGTGAGGTTCGGGATGATGGTCGTGAGGTTGCAGTTGCCGGTGCGCTCGCCGTAGCCGTTGATGGTGCCCTGCACCTGCGTCGCGCCGCCCCGAACGCCCGCGAGGGCGTTGGCCACGCCGCAGCCGGTGTCGTCGTGGAGATGGACGCCCACCGGCGTGTCGAGGTAGGTGACGACGTCGCGCACGGCCCGCTCCACGTCGTCCGGGAGCGAGCCGCCGTTGGTGTCGCAGAGGACGACCCGGTCGACGCCGGCATGGGCCGCGGCCTCCAGCACACGCAAGCTGAACTCGGGATTGGTCCGATAGCCGTCGAAGAAGTGCTCGGCGTCGAAGAGCACCTCGAGGCCGACGCCCTTCAGGTACTCGACCGAGTCGGCGACCATGGCGACGCCCTCGTCGAGGGTGGTCTGGAGCGCCTCGAGCACGTGGTAGTCCGAGCACTTGCCGACGATGCACACCGTCTTCGTGTTCGCCTGCACGAGGTGGCGCAACGTCTCGTCGGAGTCGACCTTGCCCTTCACGCGCCGGGTCGAGCCGAAGGCGACCAGCTTGCTCGTGATCAGCTCGAGCTCGGCCGGGGCCCGGCCGAAGAACTCGTCGTCCTTGGGGTTGGCGCCGGGCCAGCCCGCCTCGATGTAGTGGACGCCCAGCCAGTCGAGCTGCTCGGCGATGCGGAGCTTGTCGTCCACCGTGAGCGAGATCCCCTCGAGCTGGCTCCCATCACGCAACGTCGTGTCATAAATCTCTACTTTTCTGGTCGCGCTCGCTGCGGTCGCCGCCCGGGGGTCAAGCACGTCTCGCTCGTCACGCGCGGACATGTTCCAACCAATTCTTGTAGCGGTCCTCCTTGCCGTGGACGGCGGCGAAGTAGGCCTCCTGGATCTTGCGGGTGACCTCGCCCGGCTCGCCGATCTCGCGGTCGTCGACCGAGCGCATCGGCACGACCTCGGCGGCGGTGCCGGTGAGGAAGGCCTCGTCGGCCAGGTACAGGTCGCTGCGGAGCAAGTTCTCCTCCCGCACCTCGACGCCGAGATCGCGCGCGATGGTGATCACGGAGTCGCGGGTGATGCCGTCGAGCGCGCCACTCGACAGAGGCGGCGTGACGAGCACGCCGTCCGTCACCACGAACAGGTTCTCGCCCGTGCACTCGGCCACGAAGCCCTGGCTGTTGAGGAGGATGGCCTCGTCGTAGCCGGCCTTCAGCGCCTCGACCTTGGCCAGGCTCGAGTTCACATAGATGCCGGTGCCCTTGGCCGCGACGGGGTTGACGTTCGGATCGATGCGCCTCCACGACGACACCTTCATCCGCACGCCGTGCTTCAGCCCCTCGTCGCCGAGGTAGGTCCCCCACGGCCACACCGCGATCGCGACGTTGACAACACACGAGAGCGGGTTGAGCCCCATCTCTCCGTAGCCGAGGAACGCGATGGGCCGGATGTAACAGGAGTCGACGCCATTGACGCGGACCGTCTCCTTCGTCGCCTCCACCAGCTCCTCGACCGAGTACGGCAGCTCGATGAGGAAGAGCCGGGCCGACCGATGGAGACGGCGAATGTGGTCGGTGAGCCGGAACACCGCGGGTCCCCGGTCGGTCGGGTAGGCGCGGATGCCCTCGAAGACGCCCGACCCGTAGTGGAGCGTGTGGGTGAGGACGTGGATCTGCGCGCGGTCCCAGTCGACCAGCTCGCCGTCCATCCAGATCTTGTCGGTCTTATCGAGCGGCATCGGCCCTACACCCTTTCTGCGATGGCATCGCCGATCTCCGACGTCGTGCCACCCACGTCGTCGGAATCCTCGACGGCCTTCTTGATCCGGGCGGCGGCGTCGGCCTCGCCCACGAACTCGAGCAACATGGACACCGAGATGATCGCAGCCCGGGGATCGGCCCGGCCGGTACCGGCGATATCGGGCGCCGAGCCGTGCACGGGCTCGAACAGCGAGGGGCCGGTGCGGGCCGGGTTCAGGTTGGCCGAGGCGGCCCGCCCGATGCCACCCGCCACCGCCCCGCCGAGGTCGGTGAGGATGTCGCCGAAGAGGTTGTCGGTGACGATCACGTCGTAGCACCCGGGGTCCTGCACGAGGTAGATGCACGCCGCGTCGACGTGGTGGTACACGGTCTCCACGTCGGAGAAGTCGGCGGCGACGAGATCGAAGGTGCGCTGCCACAGGTCACCGGCGAAGGTGAGCACGTTGGTCTTGTGCACCAGCGTGAGGTGCCGGCGCTCGCGCTGGCGGGCCAGGTCGAACGCGAAGCGCACGCAGCGCTCCACGCCCATGCGGGTGTTCACCGAGCCCTGCGTCGCCACCTCGTGAGGGGTCCCCTTGCGGAGGAAGCCGCCCTCGCCCGCGTAGGCGCCCTCCGTGTTCTCGCGCACCACGACCACATCGATGCCGGGCGCGCGGAACGGTCTGAGGTTCACGTAGAGGTCGAGCTCGAACCGGAGGGCGAGCAGCAGGCCGCGCTCGAGCACGCCCGACCGCACGTCGGGCCGCCCGACCGCTCCGAGCAGCACCGCATCGAGGCCGCGTATCTCGTCCAGCACCGAGCCGGGGAGGACCTCGCCGGTACGCAGGTAGCGCGCGCCTCCCAGGTCGAACGGCACCGCCTCGTACGCGACGCCGGCGGCGTCGATCACCTTGAGCGCCTCGGCCACGACCTCGGGGCCGATGCCGTCTCCGCCGATGATGCCGATCCTGTAGGTCACGGGTGGGGTTCCTCGCGGGTGGGGTCCGGGTAACGAAAAACCGCCCACCGAAGTGGACGGTCGAACGCGAACGCCGGGGGGGCGGCGCTCGCTTACGGAATGACGATGACGCGGGTGGGGACGGACGTGAGCAGGTCGCGCATGGACCCACCAGCTTCGCAGCGCACGGCCGCGATGTCAAACAACCACCACGTCAGACAACTGGGCCGCGCTCTGCTCGATCTCGGCGGCCCGAGCCCGGGCCCGGTCGAGCGCGGCACCCGACGTCGCGATCTGCTGCTGCGCGCCGACCGCGACCAGGTCGACCGTGGCGGCAGTGAGCGTGCGGGGCGGCGAGCCGGTGACGGCCGCGCACTACCCTCGCCGCCATGGATCCGTCGCACCTCTCGCCGCAGGCACTCGGGCGACTCCGGGGGGAGCTGGAGCAGCGCGCGGGCCCGGACCGGCGTCAGCTCTCCGAGCGCATCGAGCGCGCCCGCGAGCACGGCGACATTCGCGAGAACGCCGATTACGACGCAGCCAAGAACGACCAGGGTCTGAACGAGGCCCGCATCCGCCACATCGAGCAGATCCTCGCCCACGCGGTCGTGGTCGAGAGCGGAGCCGGTGCCGGGGTCGTTGCCGCCGGTACGGTCGTCGAGATCATGATCGAGGGCGACGACGAGGCCTCCGTCTACCTCGTCGGCTCGATCGAGGAGCGCCACGAAAGCTACGACGTGCTCTCCACCGCCTCGCCGCTCGGCCGGGCTCTGCTCGGCAAGGCGCCGGGCGAGAGCGTCGTCTACGAGGCCCCACGGCGCACGCTCGAGGTCGAGATCGTGAGCGTGCGCTCACTCGAGTAGTCACCTCGACTCGCCGTCGTCGCGCGCCTTCAGCGCTCCCCGTGCACGCGCCAGCGCAGCAGCGGTGGGGTCAGCAACGTCGTCGCGAGCACGACGAGGAGCAGCGCCGCGTAGAGGTCGTGCCCGAGCACGCCCTCGCGACGGCCGAGGATCGCGAAGATGAGCGTGACCTCACCTCGCGGCACCATGCCCATCCCGATCAGGACCTTGTCGCCAGGCGAACCCAGCGCACCGGCGGCGGCGGCGAGCTTGCCCGCCACCGCGACCCCGAGGAGCGCGGCCGCGAGACCGAGTACCTCGGGCCGCGCGAGATCTCCGACCCGCGCGTCGATGCCGATGCCCAGGAAGAAGACCGGGATGAAGAGGTGCCCGACCGGCGTGAGCTCACGCACGATGCGCTCCTCCTGCGAGGTCCCCGAGAGCGAGAGTCCGGCCACGAACGCACCGATGATCGGCGCCAGCTCGGCGGCGTGGGCCAGCTCGGCGAATGCGAGGGCGAACGCGAGCGCGAGCGCCACGAGAGTTCCCGGATGGCGCGAGTGACGATCCACCAGGTGGAACAACGGCGGCGCGAGCCAGTGGCCGCCCGCGGTGATCACCACGAGGAAGCCCAGGGCGACCGCGATCAGCCCGACCACGCCCATGGCCGACACGTCACCCTCGGTCGCCAGGCGCACGGCGACGGCGAGGATCACGAGGCCGAGCACATCGTCGCCGATCGCCGCCGCGAGGACGGTGCGGGCCTCCACGCTCCCGAGCACCCGCAGGTCGCTGAAGACACGTGCCGTGATGCCCACGCTCGTCGCTGCGATCGCCGCGCCCACGAAGAACGCGGTGCCGCCGTCGTTGCCGAAGAGCGAGACTACGCCGGCACCGGCCAGCGTCGTGACGGTGACGCCGACCACGGCCACCAACCCGGCCGCCCGGCCCACCGCGCGCAACTCGCGCAGGTGCATCTGCATCCCGACGTCGAGCAAGAGCAGGATGACGCCGAGCTCGCCGAGCACCCGCAGCGTGTCGGTGGGGCCGACCAGGCCGAGGACCGACGGCCCGATCAGCACGCCGGCCACGATCTCTCCCACAACGGCCCCCACGCGCAGCCGTTCCGCGACCTCGGCCGCGAGCTTCGCCGCCACGAGCACGGCCAGGATGTCGAGGAGCACGCTGCCGACGTCCACCCGGGCCTAGCTGTCGTGCGGAGGCAGGTCGTGGACGCGGGTCATGGGTGCCTGGCCTCCGAGCGCGGTGGGGGCTCGGTGATGGTGGTAGAGGTCGAGCCCGCGGTCAAGGGCCCACGACCGTCCCCTGGAGCAGGTAGCCCCGGGAGCGGATGGTGCGCACCTCGAGGCCGAGCGGGCCCACGCGACGGCGGAGGCGCAGCACGTGCACGTCGAGCGCGTTGCGAGTCGGCGCGCCACCGGGCCACGCATTCCGGGCGAGCTCGTCGCGGCCGACGACCGCGCCGAAGCACTCGACCAACGCATGCGCCAACAAGCACTCGACCGGCGACAGCGCCACCCACTGACCCCGGAAGTGGAGCAGACCGTCTCCGTCGACCTCGGGCACCGCGCCCTCGCTCTCGGAACGGGCTTCGAGCGTCGCGACGCGTGCGCGCACGTCGCGATCGTCGGCAGGGAGGCGGACCCAGTCCTCGAGCGGGTCAGGGTGCCCCGGCGGCAGCGTCTCGGGGGCGACGAGCAGGAGGCGGGGCACACCCGCCGCCCTCAGGCTCTCGAGGCGCTCGCGCTCCTCGGGCCAACGCACCAGGACGACGTCCACACTCGTCACGCTAGGGACAGCCTGTTTCTGCTCTGTTTCCGGGCCAGGCACTATCGGTTTCTGCTCTGTGTCGCCCCGCTGAACGTCGCCCGTCACGGTGCAAAGCCACGCGAGACGGCGCGACCGCCACTACCGGAAGCCGGCGCGCCGCTCGAGCTCACGCGCCGTGGCGGTGACCGCGGGGGCGAGGCGTGGTCCCGGCCGGCGGCCGAGCCGGTCGATCGGTCCGCTCACGCTCACGGCGGCCACGAGCCGCCCGGCGGCATCGAGCACCGGCGCGCTCACGCTCGCGACACCGGCTTCACGCTCGCCCACCGAAGCGGCCCAGCCCCGGGCGCGTACCGCTGCGAGCCGGGCCGCGTCCACGCCGGGCACTCGCTCCGCTTCGTCGGCCCAGGCGAGCAACACCGTGCCGCCGGATCCGGCCGTGAGCGGGAGCGCGGCGCCGATGGGCACCGTGTCGCGCAGGCCCCGGCGCCGCTCGGCCGAGGCCACGCACACCCGCCGGTCGTCCTCCCGCACGTAGAGCTGCGCGCTCTCGTCGGTCGCGTCGCGCAGCTCGGCGAGCACGGGCCGGGCCAGCTCGACCAGCTCGAGCGCGGCCGCGGCCTGCGTTCCCCACGCCAGCAGGCGCAGACCGAGCCGGAAGCGGCCGGCCGGGTCGCGACCGAGCAGCCCGTGGTCCTCGAGCGCGCGCGCGAGGCGGTGCACGGTCGGTCGCGAGAGCTCGGTCGTCTCGACCAGCTCCGCGAGCGAGCAGGGCCCGCGCCCGGCCAGCGCCTCGAGGATGGCAACCGACTTGTCGACGACGCCGACACCCCGTATCCTGTCCATATAACAATACTAGCGTCTCATTATTCGAGACGCCCGAGAGAAGGCGCTGCGAGGAGCCCGCCGATGCCACAGACGCTGTCGGAGTCACAGACACTGTCGGGGCCGCAGACACTGGCGCACAAGGTGTGGGAGCGCCACGTGGTGCACCGCGCCGAGGCCGAGCCCGACCTGTTGTACGTCGACCTCCACCTCGTGCACGAGGTCACCTCGCCCCAGGCCTTCGACGGCCTGCGCATCAACGAACGCACCGTGCGCCGCCCCGACCTCACCGTGGCCACGATGGACCACAACGTGCCCACGACCGGCCTCGACCGGCCGCTCTCCGACCCGATCTCGGCGAAGCAGATGAGCGTGCTCGCGACCAACTGCGCCGAGTTCGGCATCCGCCTCTACCCGATGGGCGACCCGGGCCAGGGCATCGTGCACGTGATCGGGCCCGAGCAGGGTCTCACCCAGCCGGGGCTCACCATCGTGTGCGGCGACAGCCACACTTCCACGCACGGCGCGTTCGGCGCGCTCGCGTTCGGCATCGGCACCAGCGAGGTGGAGCACGTGCTCGCCACGCAGACGCTGCCGCAGGCGAAGCCGGGGACGATGGCGGTGACGGTGGACGGCGAGCTCCCGGCCGGTGTCACCGCCAAGGACGTCGTGCTGTCGATCATCGCCCGCATCGGCACCGGCGGCGGCATCGGCTCGATCGTCGAGTACCGCGGCTCGGCCATCCGCTCGCTCTCGATGGAGGGTCGGATGACGGTGTGCAACATGTCGATCGAGGCGGGCGCCCGCGCCGGGATGATCGCCCCCGACGACACGACCTTCGCCTACCTCGAGGGGCGGCCGTACGCGCCCGCGGGAGCCGAGTGGGAGCGCGCCCTCGACGAGTGGCGCTCGCTCGTTACCGACGCCGACGCCGTCTTCGACAAGGAGGTCACGCTCCACGCCGGCGCGCTACGGCCATCCGTCAGCTGGGGCACCAATCCCGCCCACACCGTCACCATCGACGACGTCGTCCCCGACCCTGACTCCTTCGCGGATCCGGTGGCGCGCGACGGCGCCCGCCGCGCCCTCGCCTACATGGGGCTGCAGGCCGGTACGCCGATCCGTGACATCACCGTCGATACCGTGTTCATCGGCTCGTGCACCAACTCGCGCCTCGAGGACCTGCGTGCCGCGGCCGATGTCGTGCGCGGCCGCAAGGTACGCGAGGGCCTGCGCGCGCTCGTGGTGCCCGGCTCGATGAAGGTGAAGGCCGAGGCCGAGGCCGAGGGGCTCGACGCGGTGTTCGGCGCGGCGGGCTTCGAGTGGCGCGAGGCGGGGTGCTCCATGTGCCTGGCGATGAACCCCGACAAGCTCTCCGCGGGTGAGCGCTGTGCGTCCACGTCGAACCGCAACTTCGAGGGCCGGCAGGGCAAGGGCGGGCGCACCCATCTCGTGTCCCCCGCGGTGGCCGCGGCGACCGCCGTCGCCGGTCACTTCACCACCCCCGCCGACCTGTGACCATGCGGCGAACGGAACGAGCGGAACCAGCGCAGGGAGGTCGCCGGCGAGCGACCGGAATGTTGCCGCGTACCGGCCGTCCCGGCAGCAGGTAGGGAGCGAGCGAATGGAAGCAGTCACCGTTATCACCGCCCGGGGCGTGCCGCTCGACCGCTCCGATGTCGACACGGACCAGATCATTCCGAGCGACTGGCTGAAGCGCGTCGAGCGCACCGGGTTCGGCGAGGGACTCTTCGAAGACTGGCGCGAGAGCTCCGACTTCGTGCTCAACCAGGAGCGCTATCGCGAAGCGGAGGTGCTCGTGGCCGGGCCCAACTTCGGGACCGGCTCGTCGCGCGAGCACGCGCCGTGGGCCCTCCAGGACTACGGCTTCCGCGCCGTCATCTCCCCGCGTTTCGCCGACATCTTCCGCAACAACTGCCTCAAGATCGGGCTGGTGCCCGTCGAGCTCCCGCCGGACGTGGTCACGCGCATCATGCGCGCCGTCGAGGCCGATGCCTCCATCGAGATCGTGATCGACGTGGTGGACCAGCGGGTGGCGGTGCCGGCCATCGACCTCGACGAGCCGTTCGAGCTCGACGCCCACACCCATCACCGGCTGCTGCACGGCGTCGACGACATCGGGACCACCCTCCGGCACGAGGTCGAGATCGTCGGCTACGAGGCGACCCGGCCGTCGTGGGCGCCCCGGACGAGCGCGGGGTAAGACACCGAGCAGCCGACCTCCCCGTTCTTCGGAGCGTCACTCGCCACCAAGGCGCGTGTCGCTCTCGAGAACCGAGGGGCCGGGCGCACTCAGCCCGGTCGCACCCCGCCGAGCAGCGCGAGCTCGCGCCACTTCCAGTGGCAGTCGACGTCGGCAAAGCCGATCTCGCGCAGCCAGCCGAGCTGGGTCTCGACGACGACGAGCTTGTTGGACGGGTCGTCCTCCTCGAGCGTCTTGCCGATCGCGGCGAGGAACTCCTCGTGCAGCGCGGGGGTGGGCGAGTCGACGTGCTCGAGGTTGAAGAACGCACCGCCGGGCTCGAGCACGTCGAAGACCTCGCCGTAGAGCGCGCGCTGGCGCTCGGGCACGCAGTGGTGGATGGCGAAGCTCGACACCACGGCGTCGAACCGGCCGAGCGACAGCGGCAGCGGGAGGTCGAGGTCGTGCTCGACGATCTCGACCTCCGGGTCGGCGGCGAAGCGGGCCCGGGCCCGGTCGAGCATCTCGGCCGAGAAGTCGACACCCACCCCGGTGATCCCGGGCCGGGCCGCCTTCACGAGCCCGAGGGTGAAGCCGTCACCGGTCCCGAGGTCGAGCACACGCCCGGGCGCGACCGCGAGCAGCTCGAGCAGCACGGCGTAGCCCTCGGCGCGATGCGGGATGCCGTCACGCTCGGCGAGGTAGCGCTGCGCCCAACCCGCCTCCGTCCAACGGTTGATGGGTATAGTCAACGGGCCGGCGTCAGCCATGATCAGGGCCCGCTCTCGATGTCGCGGACCTCGCCGCGCTCGCGCAGCCGGACGACCTTGTTCACCGCGTTCAGGTACGCGCGGGCGGACGCCTCGACCACGTCGGTGGACACGCCCCGCCCGGCCACCTTGATGCCCTCGACCTCGAGCTGGATGATGACGTCGCCCAGCGCGTCGCCCCCGCTCGTCACCGAGGACACGTTGAAGTCGAGCACCGTCCCCCGCACGCCGGTGGCCTGGGCGATGGCGACGATGGCGGCGTCGATCATGCCGTTGCCCTCGGCGGTCGCCTCGGCGGTGCCGGCCTGGTCGTCGGTCAGCACGACAGTGGCGGTCGGTGTGCTCGACGTGCCGCCGTGCAGGTCGAGGCTGACGATGCCGTAGCGGTGCACGACCCCGGTACCGAGCTCCTCGGCCACGATGGCCTCGAGGTCGGCCTCGGTAATCTGCACTTTGCGGTCGGCGAGCTCCTTGAACCGGACGAAGGCCTGATTGAGCGCGTCGCCCTGGATCGAGATGCCCATCTTGGCCAGGGAGTCGGAGAAGGCGTGACGGCCCGAGTGCTTGCCGAGCACGATCTGCGCCGCCTGCTGGCCGACGGTGCCGGCGTCGATGATCTCGTAGGTCTCGCGGTCCTCGAGCACGCCGTGCTGGTGAATGCCCGCCTCGTGGGCGAACGCGTTGCGGCCCACCACCGCCTTGTTGTACTGCACCGGATAGCCGGTGAGCCGCGACACGATGCGCGAAGTGCGGGCCAGCTCCTCCGTGCGCACGCCGGTCTCGAGGTGGTCGAAGTAGTCGCTGCGGGTGCGGATGGCCATCACGACCTCCTCGAGCGCGGCGTTGCCGGCCCGCTCCCCTAGCCCGTTGACGGCGCACTCCACCTGGCGGG